>Ga0116231_10001046_pt1 | contig 54621 bp, 30 predicted proteins | sample S1TSphgellanicum_2_FD_89695 | JGI IMG/M metagenome (GOLD analysis project Ga0116231, IMG submission 89695) | Host-associated microbial communities from peat moss isolated from Minnesota, USA - S1T2_Fd - Sphagnum magellanicum MG | ecosystem: Host-associated > Plants > Peat moss > Unclassified...
TCTTTTTTTATTTTTCAAAGGTTTTTTGTTTTTGGTTTTGAGTTTTATTTTTTTTTTTTAAAATTCTTTTGTTTTTGTTTTTGGCCTTTTTTTTTTTTTGTGGTAATTCAAGAACCTTTAGGCTCAGCTCAAAAACTGCGTCCAATCTCATGTACACCCTACACATTTCCTAACCATAGAGAGAGTTAAGGTGCATTGACAACTAATGTTAAGTAAGCGTTAAATGAAAATCTAGGTGACATTTTAGGTGGTACCCAATGTTAAATTGGTGATTGTTTAATATTTAAGTGAATTTTAATTTAACATTAAATATTTTTGATAAATATGTTTAGGTTCTAAATGACTACTAGCTTGGTGTTAGGGGACTTAAGATTAAAGTGCTTAACACCAAGTGTGAATGCACTTTTAGAGAGTATGTATAAGTGTAGGGTAAAACCTCATCCTAAGGACTTCACAAGTGTGAGCCTCTTTGAAAATGAAAAGGGTGAGAACTCGTGAAGCATCTAAGGAGTCTCTTACCTTGCATAAAGTATTTTGCAAAAAAAAATGACCCTTACCAACTTTACAAGATTAAAGAGTGCATCATACTATGCAAACTGATGCCCATGTAGATTCATGCGATTAAGCTCACTCCAAATGCAAAAGATTTTTTCCAAAATGATTATGGACAAAGTTTTATAACAAATTAAAACATTGGACTGCAGAGACACAAAGTTCAACAATTAATTAAAATTAATATTTAAAAATATAAGTTCAGCTCATTTGCCAACTTTTTTTTTTTTTTTTTAAATCACTTTGTCCACCCAAAGAACTAGACTTTGTGTTCAACAATATTTTTTCATAGTTCCCAATCTAGAAAAGGGTTAGTTCCACAGTCCCACTTGTGCTAATTCCAACAAAATAGCGCTAACTTGGTTCCAAGTCACAAGTACCTAAGCCTGAACCATGGTTTTAACAGTACAAACCAGGTATCCTCACAACATGGAGGTACCCTCCCTGGTGATTCTGCAAGTAGTTGTCACAAGGTTTGTTACATTCTCAACTCCATTGTTCAGCAGATAAATTAAGCATGTCTCTTTGGAAAAAGAATGCATAACAGCACCGCATAATCATCAGAAATTGGACCGTCTTTTTGATCTTCTGCTTTGTCTGTTCCAATTCTTGCCCATCTTGAAAAGCTGCCAATTCAAACCACGAATGTGCTTATCCCATGAACAATTTGTGAATTCAATTCATTTGTGGGTTGTGATGTGCTACAGAAATGAAGACACCACCTCTGCAAGTCAGTAAAATGTTAGGTTCAAACTGATGTTGTGAGATTATCTGATTTCCAACGTTAAAATTGGGGGTTCAGGGTTAAGTTTGTTGGAACCAGCACAAGAAGAACCAGACATTGGAACTAGTCTTTTACTAAATCCGGACCCAAAATTTAAACCATGAAAAAAATACTCCTGAAAAGAGGAGCAAGTTCTTTAAGTAGACAAGATTAGAAAACGTTTAAGTTGACTAGTAGACTCTCAACTTCAAAATTAGATATTAACTTTTATTAGTTGTTGAACTCCATACTATATAAAGCCTAATTTTATCTTATATAAAAACTTCTATTTATACCATATCTAGCATAGGGGAGTGTAATGTTTACCTGGAACGGTTTTCAAAGGTACAGATTTGAGATTCAACAATAAATGTTCAAATATAAAACAGTGTTCATGGACAGAGCACTACCCGTAAGCAATCTCCCAATTCCCAACTCAAATAAGCCTGTTGTAAAGAAAAACAACCATCTCATAGCACAGCAAAGGAACCATAAACCCATGCATCCCACACCCTTTGAATCCAATGAGAATGAACAAGCCCATGTTTCAATGGGAAATAGTCAAAAAAATGAGATGGATGGGAGTTGTGCCTTGTGACAGCTTAGAATAATTTATAAACTATGAAATGGCATCACAAGGCCTGGCCACACAAAGGGTAATGAGAATGGGAGTCTCACAGACTAGAGTTCTTTCATGGCCAAAATCAGCTGCACTAGTTCCTAGTTCAAAGTTCATACCTGAGGACGGAAGAGGAAGGGTTGCCAGGTATCAAGTATCAATCTAGGTTTTACCCTAGTACCAGGCTGGTCTGGTCTCCTGGTCCCAGTCCCTTATCTCCACACCCCAATATTTGGGCAACACTGGTATAAGTCCAATATCTGAGAACTGAAAAACCAAACCGATCTGGTCTTTGATACCAAGGTTGATACCATTGTTGCTACCATGCATGAACACCTATACTGGACCAACACCAACAACAGTTGCAACTTACATATCCTTCAACAATTTTCAAAATCTCTGTTTCAGGATTTTTGAGGAATACCTTCACATTTCCAAGTGGGTGCCTTGTCACCTTTCATTGCCTTTGGCTCCTTGTCTTCTGCTCGGAATTGAAGTGATCCCACTTGCTGCACATTGCACAAACAAAGGCTCCTTGTCTTCTGCTCAGAATTGATGTGATCCCATTTGCTGCAAGCATTTCACAAACTTGAGAGCATTAGGATACAAAACCAGATCTACAAGCTGAGTCAACTATTCTCTTGTCCTTTGGACATATATCTGCAGTGGTTTGAACCTTGAGCTCTTTCCAAACATTCTAGTATACAGCATATGTAAAATACAGACATCACATACCTGCATGAGGCCTTGCAGCCTGTAGAATCAGAAAAGTAGACAGAACTTATAAGGCATACATTCTTCGTATGGACTCCAACAATTTCTCAATGCTTAGGACTTCCAGCAACCAGAAAGGAAGTTTGAGATGACCTTATAATAAGAGAATGGATGTTTCAGATCTAATCAAAAGACTAGCAACCATCAGCAACGATGAAGGAGGAAACCCAACCCTAAAGAAAAGAGAACAAAATTGGATCACAAAACAGAATTTGAATGACAGTGTCAGTCATTTGCATGTGAAGGGACCTTCAACAGCAACATGCATGGCATTAACTGCCTACCACAGCACACCCACTGACTTTATCCCTTACAAGGTCTATAGAGCTTTATAATCTGCTGCCAAAACAAGTTAACGGAAGACCCTGAAATCCAAAACAGCAGCTAAAGAATCAACAAATTGAGCAAGACAAACAGGAAATGATAGAAATGTTACAAATGCTATGGTGTGATGCAACATTACAGATGACAACCAAAGGCACAGGGTGGGTCCAACAGTCCCATTGGGCATGTCCAGATAAAAAGAGATGGTCAGCAAAAGCCAGCTCTAGCTGGCTCTAGAGTGTCATTTGTACATTGATCAGTTTTACACCATCAAGATGACTACTCTTGACCCAAAAAAAAGAGTTGCTTTACATTTGCATGTCCTAGCAGGGCAGGCAGGGCATGACTGGACTTCATTAGAAACTAGCATTCAGCTGAATTTTCACTCAGCACATGACCTGCTAAGAGTGAATAAGGTTAACAAACTTCACTCAACTCTCGGCCATCTTACAACAGGCGAACAGCATAATGCTGTGTGCCCACAACCTGTGCTGAAAGCCTACACCTGGACCACTAGCAAAATTTACTCCTAAGAATGCCCAGGGACTACTACCTCACTGAAAAAGTGCAAGATATCTGCTTGACTGTTCTCAATGCATAGCTCTTGACATCTGAGCATCAATGCACTCAGTGCCTCCTCAAAAAGGGCATGTGTTGCACCAGGAATGTCTTGAAAATGCTGCTGATTGTGATACCTGCATCTACAGACTCCATACTCACCCCAAAGACCATCCATAATGTGATCCTATCAGGATCTGCCAGTCATCTGCCAGCTGCTGGATATCAACATTCAATCCTTGTTCCCAAGTACATAAGTTGCACACTAACAATTAGGTTTGATCACTTGGACTTGCCGCGAAATGAAGATAATGAGAAGAAGGATCGAGGTGCTGCAATCAATGAACAAAGAACACTGAGATCGTGTGAGTGACCCAGTGCACCAAATAGCAAAGTTTCATCCTTTTTCCCAACCTGATTAATCACATGCAAAATGGCAGAGCAAACCAAATAACCAAAGAAAGATTCAGCCAAAAATGGAGGAAGACTGCAGTGAAACTACCTTTCAGCCTGCTGCCTCCACTCAAATGGTCTTCCCGCAATTTGAAGTTGGGAGGTGGGGTGGGGATTGAGGATCTCACAAATGGTACTGCATCCAGCCAAGAATGTGTGTTAGACAATGGATGAATCTGCTCAGATAACCCTCTTTCTCTGTGAACATTTCCATGTGGACCCTAAACCTATAAGTTTTGTGAACAAACCAAGGAACACAAACAAAAGGATAGGAGACTGGACTGGACAGCACTTGTAATGTCCACATACTTGAGTTTATTTTGCTTTCACTTCCAGCAACTGTTGGGGAATCCTCTGGAATTGCAGGAGTGCACATTGAACTAGAATTCTCTGGTGGTACTCGGGACGCACTGCCTTTGACCCCTATGTGGGTCACATGTGAATCCTCTGACCAGACACCCCTCTCACTTGAGACAACACCTGCATCCTCATCAGCTTCAGATGGACTGGAGATGGAGGGCCACTCAGTGGCTGTTGATGCAGATGTCTTCTTTCGACCAAACTTCAGCAGTCTCTTGAGGCCTCTTGGAGACTCTTTCATGGTGATGGGAGGTGCTGAGACCTGAGAAGTTGCCCACTTCTTGCGTAAACAATTTGTGTTGGTCTGCACTGTATCTGGGGAATGTGACTGTTGAATCTGTGGATATGATTGTGATGCAGGGCTGCCAGATGGGGATCTAGAAGCAATGGCAATAGGCGTGTCATCAATGGAAAAGGAATCTAACACCACAGCAGATGGTACCTCGATGCTCAGATGCTGTAAAGAGGCATCTCTGTCTGGTGATGATAAAATGAGTATCTGTGGTGCCATGAAGGGCTCTACTAGGGGCAAGGATACAGGGATGGAGGACAGGTCACACGGCATGGGTTGCAAGTTGGAGGGTTGGATGTCTATAGTTGGAGCAACACTTTCAGAGTTCACCAATTCTGAAGGATCTGAAGCCTCACAGATTGGAAGATCAGCAACTGACATCGCCACACTGGTAGAAACACGTTGGCCTTCCTCCATGTCACCTGCTCCAGTTTGATCATGAGGGACTTGCATAGGTCCAATAGCCTGTCCTACTTCCCTTACCTCCTCTGTCTCCTGTACTGCTGCAAACACCTCCTGAGGATCTAGATTCGGAACAGAGGCACATGCCTGAGTGGTACCTGCACCTATTGATAAAGGTTCGCATGTGGGCCCCAAGACCAGTCCAGTTCCTGCACTATAATCAACCTCATCTGCTGCTGTAAGTGTCGATAAAACAGCCTCTGCAGGCTTCAATGTTTCAGGCTCCACTGCTGGTAGCTCTGCAGTAGCACTTGGCAATGGCAATGATGTTGTGGGGCATTCCTCATCAGGACTCTTCTCAACTACATCTGGTACAGAAGCCACTTTGGACCTGCGAATCTTTGCTGCATCTCCAGGTCCGATTCCTCTGCCCTTACGAAGGAAGGGCTTGGAATCAGATGCTGGTGCACCAGTTAGAGAGAGGCGTTTATTGACCTTGTTTGCTGGCTTCTGGTCAATGGCTGGAGTTTTGGACACTTTGAGAGGTGTGGAAGCAGGACCCTCCTTAGGAGACTCACTAACCACTCCAATGCTCTTCCTGGTATTTGTGTGTCTCTTCTTGTCATCAGTTGTGGATGCTCGGACTATTGGCCTACTACCATTGGCTTCTAAGGGAACAGTTGAGGAGCGGATGACAGTGTTGCTTATCTTACTATTACCTGGAAGAGCTCGATCAGTATAGGTGCTAGTGCGGACCAATGATGGCTTTTTGTTTTCCTTCCTGAGTTCTGCCAGGGAAGGCACAGAGCGGCTGAGAGGATTCTCCGAAGTGTTGGGTTGTTTCGTGCTCTGAGACCGTCTTTGACTGGTACGGGTCATCTTTGGTGCAGATGAAGGTGATGGGGAGGCAACAGTGCTGCGGATGGTCCCATTGGCACCTTTCTTGGGGGGTGATTGTTTGCCCAGTGTGCTGGACTTGGAGGGAGCTGCAGATACTGGTGCCGGTGCCAGTGGTGCCAGTAATGATGGGGTTGTAAGAGGATGTTTTGAAGAGCTGCGTGGTGTGGATCCTGCAGATACTGAGTCCACAGGTGTGGGGCTGCTGCGTGCAGTAATTCTTTTTTGTCTCTGTACACTCACCTCCTCAACTCGTTTCACCTCTTCTTCATCCTAGGAATGAGCAATATAAGGCACAGTAACAGTGAGACACATGTCAAAGACTGCACATCCTTGCAACACAGGTGTTGTACAGCCATAAGTATGCAATCCATACACCATAACAGACAGGAGCACATTGCCAAAGCAAAACAGTAGCCTGTGTAGCAACCAAGTAACAATAGATCAAAGGGCATCTGCCATATACCTTCTGACTCTTGCTTTTGATGAGCACATCACCCTTCTCAATACCCAAGACTGCATATTTCTCTGACAGTCTGCCACTCCGAGCAGCCATCTCTGCTTTCCGCCTTTCTAAGACCTCCTGCATTGACTTGAGCTTTGCTTCTCTCTCTGCCTTTTTGGAACCCAATTCTTCTCTTAGTTTAGCATCCCTCTTTTCCCGATACTGCTCATAAAACCTTCCTTTGGATTCTTTCGGAGACATGGACTGAAATTCTTTTGCAGAATTTTGATCTTCAGACTCACCACCAGGTTGTATTCCATACTCTGTTGGAGCATTCCAGCCCCATGACTCTCTCCCTGTGTTTTGATCAGGTGAAGGTAATGAACCGCCTGTAGAACAGTCTTGAAAGGTGCTAGGCAACTCATGCTCTTTCTGGTCACTTGTCCTCCCTGAGTTCAAATGAAGAGCACCTGGAAACACATGAAAAAAATCATCTGATGTTAGACTCTTTGAATTTAAGAGGCATGTGAGAATGTAGAAATTGTCAATTCCTGATCTTGGCTTTCTGCAGTAGGTTTGCTGTACAACTGCTTGTCCCACTTGTTCTGGGACTATGATGGAAAAGCATGAGAATAGATATATACCTATGAGATTGCAGAGAAAACCCCACCACAACACTTTGAAGTTACCATCATCTCAGTTCCAGCCAAACCCAAACAAACATGACAAGAATGAGTGTCATCATAACCTTGTGTGTCACTCACAGTTACCAGACCATCACCTTCATACTTAGAAGAAAAGAGAACATATTGTATCAATATGTATTCTGGCTGACAACGATTGGTTAAGAAAGAGGCAACCTTTTGGATCTTGGATTATTGCTAAATCCACAAAACCTTGTGAAAATAAATTTCTCTTTAAGAGATAAGTACTGCCTGAGAATAGTCTTTTGATCACCAATGTTTACAAGGATCTTCCTGAATCTTGACCCTTGTAACTGGTCTCAAAAAAGCCAATAGCATCACTACACCAGGTCACACCAGCTTACCTTGCTTTGGTAGGGAATCATCCTCGTACTCTGGTGCTGAATCTGACTCATCAGTCTCAGCCAAACTTTCACTCGATTCTGATTCCTTTACATGGATCCTCTCTAAGTTTGGAGTTGAGTTAAGATAGTTGATATGCTTCATCATCACTCCTGATCGCCGCAAACTTGGGTGGGCAACTTGCACTCGGCGTATTGGTGATGGTGACCTTCGTCTTGGTGATGTTGCCCTCCTTGGCAAACGCCGACTGGGAACTTGCTCGATAAACTTTTGTGCCTCTTGTTCTACACCTGACTGGATGTGATGATCTGTCAGCAAGCCAGAATGGACTACATGATTAACAGCTGAAGCAGAGGATGCTGCACCAATGTTAACTGCAGCTTTCTGTTCCTGCTGGCCAAAGGGTGGCAATGAGTGCTGATTACTTTGACTCTGTCCAGTTTGAGACACCACCTGTGCCCGAACAGTACCTGATCCCCCGTCCAGAACATGGGGAGAACCATGCCCAGCACCCACACCATAGCTTACAGAGGGCTGCCAGTGCTCTTCTTGCAGTGTTGCCCAGCTTGGAAGGCCCTCGGAATTCTTTGGTAAGAGACTGCCATTACCATCTGGATACCCACCTTGCTTGGTATCCTGGACAGTTTGGCTATTTGTTGCCATTGTGTGAGTTGTGCAGGTAACAAAATCACCATCATTGTTGCGCTCAAATGCAATAGGACCACCTGTAGGCTGGAGGCCCAAATGGTCTTGTTTTGCCAAGAAGTGTGGGGGAGGAGGCCCCCAAACACGGCGTGGTCTGTGGCTCCGCACACCATGTCTAGCTGCATCTAAGTTTGTCCCAGGCTCACTGGTATGGTCTGCAGCATACCTGGTAGCAAGGGCATGCGAAGATTGCAATGGTGGCCACCCAGACCCACTATTAGAAATCAATGAGCTATCCTCTGTATAGGCTCTGCCAGCAAATTCCTGACCATGAGCCACATAATCTCCAACAGCTTGGATAGATCTGTGTGATCTGAACTCTCCATTGATATCCCTGACTTTAGTGGGACTCATAGCAGAATTGGGAACATCACTGTGACCCTGCTTATGATGCATGTCCAAGCTAGAAAACCCCCTTGTTGACTCACCATGGTGAGTCCTGTGAGATCTGACACTGACCATGTCTCCAACTTCATCAACTTGCAAGTTGCCAACAGTGCTCTGCACGTCTGACCACATGTCTGCCTCTCTGTACCTGATATCAGAACTTGCTGACATATGGTGTGGACCAGTAGCCTCAGGGCCAGCAAACTCCATCTCATCTATCCACAGCCCTGCTTCCTTACTTTTCTTGCAAATGGCCATGTACTTGACACATGCATCCCTGTTCCCAAAAGACCCAACAAGAACTTGCTGAAATTATCTCTTTAATAATGTCACTTTGCTCCATACACTATTGAGATCTGGAGAGAAAAAATTCCTCTGCCCATTATCCGCTTGTAAATTCCCAGCAACTGACACAAAGTCTCTTCTGGCAACCACAAACATATAGACATAGTCTGGTGCATGATCTCTTGAGAATTGACACCTCAGAGACTTGTCACTCTAGGCTCTCAACAAAGAAATATGGATGTATTAACAGCAGAACTCATACCGCAGGCGGGTTGCACCAAAGCAGTCACAGAACACTAACAGACGCTCCATGTGTTGCATGTCAAAACCTGCTGCTGATGCACGAGCAAAGGCCAATCCCTGCTCCTTCTGCAGCAACATTTTCCTTGCATCCATGGCACGTAACAAACGCCTTCTACACACCCATTGATCATGGTAAAAAAACCTCCACATTGAGAACTGACCTGACAGAAATGCCCTGAATTACAGGAAGCATTTTTCCTAACACCACATTTTTATTTCACAAGGACAAAAAGATGAAGACAACAAAGCACTTGACCCAAGGTCAGCTACATATGGTTACACAAAGCACTCATAAAGCAATGTCTGGCTAGCCTTCTGCATCATCCACTCAGAAAGTGCTCATTAAGTCACTTACTTAGAAGAATCATCAGTTATAGGGTTGTCACCACCATCAAGTGAGTTCCGTGTCACCTACATCAAGAAATACAACCACCCCATAGACTACAAAGTTTAGCATGTATGGAAAAAAGAAGAAAAGCAATGAGGGGTAACAAAATCTGTGTCTTGCTTGAAATTTGAAAATGTGCATCTATCTACTGTCAAGCAGACCAACTGTGTGAGTTACAATCATGGGGTCAGAAGAAACCTTTGACATTGGTGCAGGCTTTTCTGAATTCAGTGATAACAATATTCTGCTTGCTGCATCCACACACAATGATTTAAGGTTCTCTGTGATTGTACCACAACTGTAAGCTCAACATTTTGTGAATATCTATGTGATTGCAGAGAGTGCCCCACAACAACAATTTGGCATGGCCATTTTATCAGTTCCAGCCAAACCAAAAGAAACATGACAACAATGAGTGCAGTCATAATCTTGAGTGTCACTCATAAAGTAACAGACCATCAACCTTCATCATGAATAGCAGTGACTAGCTGCCATTACTCCCCACTGAAATCATCATCATCAGCTCCCAATTGTAAGTGTACAATAATCTGCTCCAAATTTCAGGGAAACAATCAACAAAAAACTGTATGTCCTGAGTTTCTGTTGCATTTCCAGGAGCAACGCAAAGACTCAGTCAGGATGTCAGCAAGCTGTCAAGACTTGTGAAGAGCTTGGTAAGTACAAGCTACACTAGCATTTGCTCCAATTGAGTTGCCCAGTATCAGTCAATGACAAGTTGCTCCAAAAGCTGGCTCTCAGTCACAAAGGTTACAGCTATTTGCTCTCCCTCAACAGGAGTGGGTGCAAACATGCAAACCTCAACAGGGGTACACACACAGAAACAACCCACTAAGCTTCTGTGATCCAAGCAAGCAAAACTTGTTGATGGCAGTTGGTGATACCTGCTGATTGAGCTGAAGGTGCAGAGTTAGAGAATGACCTGTCCACCTAGAAACACATATCACCAAACACACACACACTTCAAGAACTCATGCTCTTCCAATATATATCAGCAGCAAGATACAAAGACAATATAATAAGCTTCAGTGCATGCATGCACCTTAAGGAATGATGAGGAGCTATCCTGCTTCATTGCTAACAACAAGGTCCTTTACCTGTGAGGATTCGTTGGCCTGCATACTAATAGTTTCCTCCAGTTGTGTGAGTTCAGTTTCCACAGTACTGACATGTTCAAGTACCTCCGGTGTGCTTACAAATCGTACAAACCTAAGAACCAACAATCATCCCCCAACATCAGGTGTCTCCAGTTTACATAATTGTTGTAATCTCATATAAACACACAGATCTGCATCCAGTGAGCACTGGGTCCTTGGTGTTCGAATCTATGAGTTCACTGTAGAGGCACATCTAGATGATGACCCAAAACATTTCTGAAAACCATTCAACACAAATTGGAGTCTAGAGGTGTTTGTTTGTTTCCAGACCTTTCGATCGTTCCTTTTGTAAACCATGCTGCTTTCTGCGAAGAAGCTCCTCCTTGATCTCCTGCGTAACCTGGTGGTGGCTGCAATTTTATACAATCTGCACCTTTCAAAATCTGCTCCTCTGCAGCTTTCAAATGGCTGAGGAACGGCTTCAGTAACCCAGAGGCTAGTTTCTCTGTCTCTTTTCCTCGTGCCACTAAGAGCTCACACCTGATTCCACAAAGAAACCAAAACTGTCAGTCAGCCACCAGGTAGGTCAATCAATCCATCCCAGCAGCAGCTGCTGCTGCAATTCCTACACTCTTAGTAACCACCCAGCAAACACCCATGATAACGCCTATGCCCCACACAAAACTCAAAGCTTCGCATCACTAGTACTGTCGCTGGGTTCCAAGTGAGGTTCAAAAACTCTGCAACATCTGCGTCCCTCCTCCCCATTTCTCAATGGCAAACTATAGACACAAATTCCAACCAAGAATGCATGCAGGAAAGAAGATCACGGCTACTAGATCTCTCTTCCTCGTTATGCCAATCACATAATCCACGACATTCCCTCATTGTCGCACGAATTTCGAACAGATCTACTAGTGCTGAACGCCCAAGTGCTCATCATCATAAGTCTAAGAGTAGTAGCACTACTAGAGGTTTACATTTTCTCCGAGATGAGACAAAAAGAAAGGAGGAGTACGCGTCTCTGGGTCATCATCAAAATGCGACAAGACCCACCTGAAAGCTAAAAACAAACAGACAGAAAACTCAAAGTTACCGTTCTTTCTTTCCTCGGAAAACTAAACCCATCACCCTAGAGGCGAGAAGATCGAAGACCTCCCTTATAGGTATTTCCCTACATTTCTTTTTTTTCGTTTTTCGCCTTCTTCTTACTACTACTACTACTGTTGCTACTACCAATGTGTGTGGAATGCAACCGCATCAGCTGCTGCTTCTGCGCATAGTGCTAACCAATAACAAACCCCACCCACCTGGTCCGTGCGGGTGGCGTGAGCTGAAAAATGACGTAGTCGAGAGCCACATCCGGCTTCATCTTCACTCCCCACGACTATCACTACTCCTGATCCTCAAGTCCCCCGCCCACCCCTTCCCCTTTGCTATACAAGATTCCGCCGTGTTATTGTGCTCCTCTCCTCCTCCTCCACCCCACACCGAGCTACTACCTCACTAGTGCCTACGATAACCACCTTGTCCCTCTCGTCGTCGTCGTCGTCGTCGTCCTCCTCCTCCTCCTCCTCCTCCTCCTCTACCCAACAACCCTCGGCCACCACCCGTTTCCTTCGAACCTACCTGCAGATGCACAGCTGCAACGGATACCCAAGTGCAGATGTGCACGCAGCAGTCCCCACAGCACAAGAAAAAACAACAATAGCAGCAGCAGCAGGAGGAATCTTGAAGACAGAAGCAGTAACAATAGAAGAAAGAGGAGAAGAAGAAGAAGAAGGGCCCAAAGACTGCGTTGCGGGAGGAGCGAGGAGCATGTTGTGTGAGCGCGAGAGGAGCGGCCTGGGCTGCGTCTTTGCTTGCGTGCGCTAGAGTGCCCAACAAACGCCGGCGTACCGCGCCAAAAAAACAATACTAATTACTCTCCCACAGAATATAGCAAAAGCACGAAACGCTGCAGCAATTTTTCGCTCTCACACAAAGGAAATAATGAAAACCATTACAACCCCACTCCCCCTCTCCCCACACCCCCCCCAAAACAAAAAAAAACAACACACACAAACTCAATTCGCAAAGTCCTCACTTCGGTTTCTTTCACAAAGCCCATTCATAAGAGGAATTAGTCAAATTTGGCTACATGCTAGAGGGGAAAGTAGGAAAAATTTAAGAATCCATTTGTCAAATTTGGCTACACTCTAGAGAGAAAAGTAGGAAAAAATTCAGAATCCATTCGTCAAATTTGGCTACATGCTAGAGAGAAATATAGGAAAAAATTTAGAATCCATTCATCAAATTTGGCTACATGCTAGAGAGCAAAGTAGGAAAAATTTAAGAATCCATTTGTCAAATTTGGCTACATGCTAGAGAGGAAAGTAGAAAAAATTTAAAAATCCATTTGTCAAATTTGGCTACATGCTGGAGAGCCAAGTAGAAAAAAATTTAAAATTGATTTGTCAAATTTGGCTACATGCTAGAGAGCAAAGTAGAAAAAATTTAAAAATTGATTTGTCAAATTTGGCTACATGCTAGAGAGGAAAGTAGAAAAAAATTTAAAATTGATTTGTCAAATTTGGCTACATGCTAGAGAGGAAAGTAGAAAAATTTTAAGAATCCATTCATCAAATTTGGCTACACGCTAGAAAGGAAAGTAGAAAAGAATTAAAAACCCATTTGTCAAATTTGGCTACATGCTAGAGAGGAAAGTAGAAAAAATTTAAGAACCCATTTATTTGTCAAATTTGGCTACAGGGTGGAGAGGAAAGTAGAATTTTTTTAAGAATCCTTCTGTCTACATGCTAGAGAGGAAAGTATAAAAAACAATTAAGAATCCATTTGTCAAATTTGGCTACAGGCAAGAGAGAAAAGTAGAAAATCTTAAGAATCCTGCCATATTGGAATTTGGGCAGCTGCTTTTATTTGATTTTAACACCAGAAAATCTCCTTTTTTTTTCTTTTTTTTCATGATTTATTTCTCACACTAGCCTAGTAGATAGTGTTCTCAATAAGTAAGAATTGTGTGTGTGATATATAGAGTAGCTTATGGAACAAAAGGAACATGAATTGGGTTTTAATCTATATTGGAATTTGTTGGAAATGGTGGTATTTTTGTTCATTTTCTTTCTTGTTTTTTTTTTATTGGGTATTTTCTGCTAACTCAAGGTTCCCCAACTCGAGTGGTTATGGGGAGAGTCTTTTTTATGACAGGTCTTTTTAAGTCATCAATGTCTTTATGATGATCAAAACCTGGAACTCTTTGTATTATTAGACCAGGTCTCTCCAGACTAGAGTGGTGGGTGGGCAGGCCCATACAGTGATTTTACTTTTGGTGGGCAGTGAGCTTGTGAGCTTTTAGTGGAAGTTGACTGGATTTCAAATGGAGGGGACAATAGGCTAATTAATTACCATGTCAAGCTCAAGCACCAGCACCAAATTTCTTGTGCATCTAGTCAAGAGGACACACACACACTCTCTCAAGCCAAACTTTTCCTTCACAAAATTGAAGAGTGAAATGCAGGAACAGATGGGCATTTTGTGTTTTTCATTTCTTCCCATGACACCCCCAAGGGTATCATGGGAAAATTGAAAATTAAAAATAAAAATGGGCTGGTTCTTTGAAGTTAGTTAACACCCTTGGAGTGAGACATCCCCCAAATAATCCCTCCTTCGCTTCACCTTGGGCAATTGCTTATTTCAAGAACACCCCACTCCTTGACCATTACCCTAGTCTGAGTTTAACTTAAGTGAGGCTTCTAGAGCATGGATTTTGTGGTGGGAAGGGGGGCGTTGGGGTGCGGGAGGAGGTGAAGGGTTGAGAAGTTATGTTTTTAACTTTTAATTCCCTAACAGGCTCAATTTTCCTTAAGGATAACATTTGTTTCATCAAATTGATGTTCGAGTGGGTAGGAATTATTATTTTTTAATAATTAGTGTCTTGACTTTTTCTTTTTCATCAAATTCGCACAAGTTTTTACCTCATGAAAATGGGAGGACGAAAAGAGGAGTTCACTTCTTGAGTTGGGTTTTTGACTTCATAAGTATCCCTTTCCCTCTTGCTCAGAACTATGTTCTATTATGAGCATTACACTCATTCCTGATCATTAGGTTGCAGCCTTTGTGGAGCTCTGCTTAGTGAGTGCTTTACATGTGGAAGGAGTTCAAGTCATATATTATATCCATAAGTCTCTGGAGTGTCTTACACTTTGCGGGGGATCACTCTTGTTGTTGAGCCTGTAGAGTCTAAGAGACCTTTGTTTTAAAAAAGTTCAGTTAGAGATTGGCACCTTGTGTGGCAGAAGAGGGCCAAAGATACCTTAAGTGTAAGGTTCTGTATCTTGGTGGGCCTCTTCTATGGTTGTAAGGTCTTCCTCTCATTTTGAAATGAGTTCTTTTAACTAATTCTTCACCTACATGAGGGAAGGCCTTTGGATCCCCCACTACTCCCCACCCCCACCCTCCTTTGATTAAAGAGTTTCTATTTTCTACCCTCCTCTTTTTTTTTTTGAAAATTTCAACTTTCATATTCATGTAACGTAAAGCACCGGCAGAATTTTTTTTAATATATCTGGAGGGTGCATCATCAAGCGGAATTTTTCCTCTGCAAAAGAAGCGGGCATTTTTTTTTAAAAAATTGCACCATCTCTTTTATTTTTTCATTTTTTTCCCATGATATCACAGGAAAAAAATGCAAAAAAATAAAAAATAAAAATCTAAGGGTGCTTTACGTCACGTAATGCCTTGCTCCTGAGGCATCAGCTTACTCTCTAACAGACCAAAACCCAGCTACCACCAAACTGGGATTCTCCTGCAATTTGGCTTCAGAGTGCACTCTATGTATGTAGTTCAATTGAAAATGTTTTGTTCTAGTGTTTTTTTCAAACAAGTTCTAGTGTTTTTTGAAACAAATTCTAGACTACGCATCATAAGAGGAGAAGCCATGCACGCTCACACCAAATCATGCAAGCCCATAGTATAGTAGTAGTACTATGGTAGGGCAATCTAGCCCACTCGTTCATCCAACAACTAGACTTTTTAAACAACAGCTGCATTAACGGCCACTTTAGAAACTGGACCAACACCAATCAAATGTGGGCCCAAAATGAAGGAATTCAACCCGAAGAATTGGACCCACCTTCCAAAATAGATATGCATATTCTTAACAGGTCCACTAGAATAGACCCATATATAAAGTTAGTTACCTAGTGTGTGCTCAAGGGAGGCTGGTAAAATACACACCCAGTTTTTGTTTCGGGTTTCTCCCTAGGTGGACCCTGGCACAGGTGGTTATCTACTGGGTTCAACTTTTGGTTTTGCCAGTTGCACTTGTGACATGAATCAACTGTGTGGAACATTATAGTTACCGAAGTACCTTTACCAATTCAGCATAAATTAAATTATTTTTTGTTTTGTTGAAATTTTATTTATCATTTATGTCAAAATTTTAATAAAATCAAAAAAATTCATCGTCAAGGTTTGAGCCCTAAACCTTCAAGGACAGAATTTTAACACTACAAAAGTCTCGACACATTAAATTGTTCCAAAACAATAAATATAATGAGTTTATTATTGTCTATACCCATTACACTATGAGAAATTATGTCCATGAAAACTAGACTAGCATGCAACTAGATTATCACGCAAAGTATTATGCAATTAAGGTACAAGTACAATATGAAAATACAATGAATTAATAATTAAAATGTCACATCAAAATATTTCATAGTTGGAATTTAGTTACAACTTGGACTCTATATGGATGTATGTACACAAAGTATATACGGTGATAGTCAATCATAGTTTGACCATGATCACAAGTTGCAACGAAATGGTTAATTTCAATTGTGTTACAACTAGTGTAATTTTATTGCTAAGCAAGGAACTATTTTACAACTGGCATACAACATTGATGCGTACGATCATGCCATGTGTATGATTAGGCAAAGGTCCATAACATCTGGAACTTACAATTTGTTTGTAACTAAGAATCAACTAAATTGATTAATTTTACAACTAAGTTACAACTAAATGTGCCATTATAGTTTCACTACATAATTACTACTTGTTCATTATTTTCAAACTAGATTGTTCAACTTATTTAGAATTAGTTGTCAACTATGTGATGATTCATACTATTAAAAGATTTACAGATTGTGCAATTCATTGGAAGTGTAAATGCAAGCCTTTAGTTGGATTGGAATGGTGTATTCAAGTGTTTATGAATATGTACATATAAATATCATTGCTTATACACTTCAAATTTTTCTAGATGAAATTATTAAATGTTTCATTGATACAAGCTAATTCTTTTATTGAACTAATTAATTCATTCATTCATTTTCATAATTATTTAAATAATGTAGTAAATATTATATTCTTATTTTTGTGATTAATGTTCAATTTTTGTGTTAATAATATTTCACTACATTAGAATTCACAATATTATGTTGGTATACATACATATCAAACCATAGAATTTCATGAAAGGTGAAATTTTATTTTTGAATTGAAATTAAAAACAATGTGTATATTTTATTAAACATTCAATAAGGGTGTACATATGAATATGTCTTTATATACCTCAATGTTTTTTACTCAAATTCATGTTTATTATTTAATATTTCAAAATGAATTATTTGTTACTAGTTTTTCAATTAGTAATTAATATGTAATATACTTAATTACCATGAACTAATTAAGTAAATCAAATAATAAACTATTCGTATGAATTCATTAATCAAATTTAATTCATTATTATCTAATTAATTCAGATAATTAATTAATAATTTCTAATAATTAATTACTTAAACTCAGTAAATAATTATATAAATTTAATTAATTAATTAAAATAATTTTAAATTAAAAATTTGTTAATGTAGGTGAATAATTATTGAATTTTATTTTAATTCAAATCAATCAATTATCAGCATAATCAATTATCTAATAATTATTATGATAATTAATAATTAATATTTATTTTGATATTAATTTTTTGAATGAATCTAGATAATTAATTATAAATATATTTAATTCAAATAATTAAATTCCAAAAAATTATGTTAGATGATTAATTATAAACTTCAAATTAATTACAAAATTAAAATCAAACAAAAAGCATGTGAAATGATTATTTTTGTAGTTACAACTCAATTACAATTAGGGTGCCACTAAAAGATTTAACCCATGTGTTTTGTCTTCAATATTTCATTTCACAAACTATATAAAGGAGTTGTCTCCTCTTACATTCTCACATTAAAATACATGTGCCATGTTGGGATGAATTCATAAAAGCTTAACCTTAAAGGCAAAACACATAACAAATTAAACAACCTATGTGGCTATTCTTTAGTTCACCTACTCTTTTAATATTCTACCTTCCTACCTACTTACTTGCTTACTTGAATAAATAGGTCCTATTTTTCTACCTACCTAGAATAAATAGTTAGGTGAATAGGTAAGTAAATAAGTAGATTGGAGCTATATCAACTTACCTACATATGGTTATATACCGACCTACCTAGGTACATATATATTTGTTTCCAAAATTCAATTAATATGCCATGTTGCAACTTTTGATTGTGCCACATGTCGTAAACCAAAACCATCTAAAACAAATAATCATAATGGACAATGGATATCAATATTTCAAAAAGTCACAAAAAATCCTCATAATGCCACATTTTTAATTTGATGGATGGATGGAAAAATGACATCAGCATGACATTATGATTGTAGTCATATGGGAGTTACATAATAATTGAAAAGGAACTATTGCAACAAAGTTGTAATGAATTGCATTATATGCAAATGTTCAATGCAATTGAAAAATTGAATTACAATGCCAGTTGAAAAACACCTTTTTTTCATAGTGTTACTTGCCAAAATTTTCAAAATTAAAACACCAAATGTCAAAGTTAAAATTAAAAATTGATTAATTATTTAACAATCTGTTGCTGAAATGGTAAAGGTACTATGGTATGTGAATGGAGGGTGGGAATTGCCACTTACACTCTGTAATAGGCCTTGGTAGAACTTGTTACCACCACCTAACAAATGCCATTGAAACTACTAGTATGCACACTCTACTGGGCTTTTGTGTTCTTAGGTGGAACATGCCTATTTCATGGTACATTATAGGTCTATCATTTTAAATGAAAAATAAATTGAAATATCTTCCATGAATCAAAAATTATAATATGATCGATTAAAAGTGGAGAAAGCCTATGAATGTTATCTATGATTAAGTCACTAACTGTCGAGAGTTTTTTTTTTTCAAATTTCAAAGAGAAGATTTTTTTTTATAATTTCCATAATCCATTTATATATCAAGAAATTCCAATCTTCATCAACACAAATAAATAAAATTGTGGCTTGTATAAGACTTTTACTATTAAAGTTATTAATAATGTCAAACAAATATGGTATTGGAAGTTTGTGTTTGTTAGATTTGCAAAATAGGATTGAAAGCACAATTAAAAAAAAATACAAAGGGACCCAATGGGGTTCAAAATTCAAAACAAATATTCAACTTGGCATAAATTGAATTCCTTGCCCATCTAAAACCTCACAACAAGTCAAACAAAGTTTAGCAACACCTGAGTCTCACATGAAAAAAACCATAAGCTTGAAAAAAATTAGAACTATTGCAATTGTAAAGGAAGGAAAGGAGAAAGGTATAGTTCAATGCCCCTAAGTCTAGCATTAAATGAACAAGTTTAGGGTAATCGATGCAATATGAGGAGTGTAAAAGTGTTTTGAGGACGAATTCACATGTGGTGCTTTGAAGAGGAGTTCGTAAATTACTTGTTTTAAACTCTACATCTTTTTGGACAACGAGGTTTATAACCCAACATAAGATAATGTGGTTTCTATAGGTCAAGGTATGTGAGAGGATGAAGAATTTTTTGATTGTCTTGTTAAAAAACTTACTTTTTTATAAGCATTTTTTATTTGATATGGTCGTTATTCATGATTTGTTACCACAAGGTTTTGAGTTTTTACAAAACCCAATTAGTGGATGACTTAAAGCATCCTTCAAGCAAGAATGTGAAAACATGTGTTTCAAACCTTAAAACCAAAAGACCTTTTTTTGCCTCCAAAAATAGAAGACCTTGTTTTGCCTTCACAAACTCCAAAATTTGTATTACCTTATACCCCAAGGCCTTGTACCTCTAAACATCCCCATAACCATTAAAAACTTTTTAAATTCCCCAGTTGTTTACTCCTTTTTTTAATAAATGGATTTTTCGAATTAAACATGTTTTCAAAAAATTATTGATGGAAACATCAAAGATGTGACACATCTATCGAGTAAACCAAACTTGACATAAGGTTGTCAATGAATCTATGGAATGGCATGCCCTAAACGTGAGATATCACAATGTTTTCCACCATTGCACAATATTCACCCAAGGACTTCCGAAGTGGTCTCTTAAATAACGCTTGTAATGTGAAATAAATTGTCTCAAATTTTGTTTACTATATGTATTGATAGACAATTGATATGTTGTAAATCCAACCACGTAGACAATGCTTGATGGCAATATGTTTACCTATTTTTGGGGAGGTTTGATAGCCAATTTACTTGAGACCTTCTGCTTTTAAAATGATGTATTTTGATTCTATGGGTTGATAATTAAATTAAAAACCTTACAACTTTAACTATAAGTCAATTTGTATGGATCATGGTTTTTGTGAATGGTTATGAATATTTAAAACATAACCCCAAAGTTATAAACCTTTTGTACATATTATTTCTATGGATCATGATTAGGTAGATCATTTTCAATTATATTTAGGTTGAAGGTTTTAGGGTTGAAGGTAACTTATAATACCCATGAATCTTGGCATCAATTTGTATGGGGAAAGTTTGTAACTCTAAGCCTTTGGTCCATTTTGATGTGAAAGGTCTTACATTCATGATCTTGGTCATTTTCCTCTTCATTCTTCAAATAGTCATTAAACCTTAATCCACAAGTGGTGATCATGGTCTTTGTCATTACCATTCAGATTAAGTCCCAAACAATCCTTCCTTTAAAACATCCAATTCTTAACCATGGTGTTTATGCTCTTGATTTTGTTCTTTCAAATCATGGTCTTTATATAAACCAATTAGATTATGGCGAAACGATCAATCTTTAAAAACATCCAATGACTAACCATGGTGTTGCACCTCTTGATTTTTGTCTTCCAAATCATGGTCTTGGTCATCAAGTGTTAGATTATGGTGAAACAATGTGGTGATTATGATGCTCTTGATCATGTTCTTTCATACCATGGTCTTGGTTATATTTGTCTTCATTATAACCAAATCATGTTTAATCAATAACCCAAAAATGGTAATCATGGTGTTGTTGTCTTTCATTATGTTGTTTCAAATCCTAGTCTTGGTCGTTTTCATCTTCATTTAACCAAACTATGTTTAATCAAAGCCCATAAGTGGTGATCATGGTGTTGTTACTATTCAATCTATTTTTTTCAAATCCCCATCTTGGTCATCTTCATTTTCATTATGGTCAAATAATACTTAATCATAATAGCCCAAAAATGTTGATCATGGTTTTTATGTTCTTGATTTTGTTCTTTCAAATTATGGTCTTGGTTCAAACTAATTAGATTATGGTGAAACAATCTTTCCTTAAAAACATTCAGTAGCTAGCCATGATTTGCACCTTTTGATTTTTGTCTTTTAGATCATGGTCTTGGTCATCAAATGTTAACTTATGGTGAAACAATGTGGTGATTATGGTGTTCTTGATTATGATGTTTTAAACCATGGTCTTGGTCATAGATGTCTTCATTTTAACCAAACAATGTTTAATCAGTAGTTCAAAATTGGTGATCAGAGTGTTGTTTCTTTTTATTATGTTGTTTCATATCTTAGATAAGCAAAACAAACTACACAAATTCATTAGTGGAATAACACATGGAGTCAACAATGTCATCTAAGGAAGTAATTCAAGTTTGGTGATTATGTGGTTTCCCAAAAAAAACAAAATTGACTGGGGGAAGTTCATTATGAAGTGGTTTGGACCTCATAGAATATAATATTATTTACCAAACAATACAAAAATATTAGTTAATGTGGGTAAGTTTTATTTTAACCTTATGTTAGTGAATGTAAATAAAATGAAATTGTATAAATACATGGATCAAAAAATATAAAATCAAAGTATCTCAAACATGTTTACTAGGAAGGTCAAAATGATATTAGCGGGGGTGGTAATCAAATTGAGGAAAATGTAAAGGATGATTTAAAGGATGAATCAACAATAAGTTTGTATGTAATGTCAATCATTCACAAAGTTGGTGGATGTAAATCATGTTCATATCATGAGTGAAAAAGTTTTTAAAATTGTTTAAGTACAATTAACTTTAACCAAATAAGGTTATAGGTTTTAGCATGCAATTATGTGCAAAACATAATTGTGAACTCCATGAAAAATTTAGTTGATATTGTCATCTTCCCCATTTTGTTTTCGTAAATCCTAGCATGAATGAAGAGAGTTTTATCATGAAGTTGCAATGCATAATAAGAAAACGAGAAGTAGTGAGAAAATATGCATTATAACATCATGACAAAAAGAAAAGTAACAAATTCACCAATTGTAAATCTAATGCCACTACAAGTTTGGTCTCCAACATCATCATTGAATTACAACCAAAATTACATATACTACCAAAAAGACATGTCATCAAGCACAAAGAATAAAACATGACATTGAGAAGTGGTTATAGTTTAATTAATATTAATTCAAAACATGTACCATTATCCATAGCTAACATGGTAATCAATAACTAAATTTAGTCAACAATTACAAAATTTTTTACTTAACATGTCAGAGGTAAGATTTGTATTTAATGCATGATTAAAATTCCCCCCCTTTGTAATATGGATTATGTCTTCATAAGTCCTTGGGGAAAAAACTTTAATACTAAGAACTAAAAAATCATTGGTCTTGGTGCATTTATCCAATACTAATTCTTAGCTTGGCAAATATATCAAAGTGAATGTAAAAAAATATATATTGTGGCCACAAATGTTATCCCTATGGTTTTTTTGGGGTGTTTTTATGATTTTCATCTAGTTTTTCTATGGTTTCTATGGATTTTATGTGGTTTTAAAATTGTTTACGTGGTTTCATAAAGGATCTTATGTGAGTTGTAACTAATATTCTAAACATGCACTAGAAAAATTATGAAAACATGCATGGGTTGAACAAGAAAAGGTTTCCTTTATTCACAACCCATCAATTTTTGTTGTTCACAACCAATGTTATGTGTGTAAATGGTTTGGGACTTACACTTCATGTAAATGTAAGTGTATGTGTAATATATATATAGTTTTATGTAGTCGTATAAAAAAATATAAATATTTATATGATTTTACATTGCTATGTGAAACAATGTAAATATATTAAAATGTAAAAAATGTGATTTTTACTTAATGAGGGGAGATTTCATAAAGTTTTGATGATAGGCCAATGAAATTGCGCATTGCAAAAAAACACCCATCAAAACATACACCCACAACTAATTAATATGACTCTGCAAGAAGGTACAGTCATTAAATATAAATAGTAAAAGTATTTATAAAGTAAGGAAAACGATATTAAAACCTCAAGTTTGATGACAAATAGGGTGAGATTCAAAAAAATAAAAGCCTACCCAAAAGTAACTAAAAACATTGGCATTTGAGGTTGGGGGGGTATTCAAAAAGCCATCATTTTTTGTGGTAAATTGAGTTTCACCTTGTATTTCCTTTTTCTTTAGTGCCTCCATTATTGCTACATATATTTTCGCTAAATGTTGGATTTTAACATTTCATTCCCATATTTAATAAAATTTCCTTATTTTTATGATGTCATTGAAAGAAGGGTTTGGGGATGAAAAGAGGCCCAAATATAGGGTGACTTTACAAATAATTTTAGTATTTACATTTACACGCTTCAAACATTTACACAAGGTAATGTAAATGTATTTGACAAAAATTTACATTGCCTTATGGAAATGTAAGTGTAAAATATATATATGGGATAAATATAAGTGCAAAATTTTTGGATGTGGAAGTGTAAATGATTTACACTTACACATTATTTACACACCATAAATACAGTTATTGACACTTACATGCACAACATTGGTGACCACCATCGCCACACCATACTTTCAAGACCTTGTGCACATCTAGAGAACACCATGTTTAAATATTTGATGTGCCATTTCTGGTGAAATTGTTGCTTCAACACCTTGTTAGGTTCTTGGTAATAGAAGTTGAGTTGAATTTCTTATTATAGTTGTGCTAAAACGATAATTATTACACTTAGTGGTGAGAAAGTGAATGCACACATGTGAACCTTTGGTATTCCATGCATGTATTAGATCAAACATTATATTAAATGTTGAATCAAACATTGGCGTTTGCTACACCACAAGGATCATTTGTAGTTGTATTGAAAGGTGAAACAACCAAAGTTGACACATGGATTTTGCTTTCGATTTGCTTAATAATATCATAAAGATGGTTAAAAAACATGTGCAAGTTGGTGTTGATTTGCATGCAAGTATGTATGTGGGTTGAATTGATGGTAATCACATAAACTTGCATAATAAATTGTTGTAATTAGATCTTAGCAAGGGCTATGTTATAGAACCTGTCATAACCTTAGCCTTGGGCTCACGACCAAGGCAAGGGCTTGCAAGGTTGCGAGCCAGGAGAGAAGCCTGGGAGTGAAGGAAAGTGTGAGAGAATGAACCTTCACATTCCCAAAAGAGCTTCCACTTTGGGAGTTAGAGTCCCAATGAATTCCCGAATGTTCAGATAGCGATTGCAAAGGTCAAAACCTAGCGCATTGAGAAGTTCTTTATACCATTAGAAAGCTATTGAAACGTAGATGTCTAAAATGAGCTCATATGACCCATTTGGACATCTGAAACACAAGTTATGGCCAAAGGAAAGGTTGGGAATCAAATTGGCAGTTTGACTCCTAACCACTAAAAGTCAAGAATCAACCTGATTTCCTTACGTGCAGGTGGCGTGCCACATACCTTTGGAAAGCTCTTGACAAAGGCTATAATTTTGATTTTGAACCTCATTTTAATCGAAGGTTTGCACACAAAGTTATGAGGCCCCAAAGTCGCGAGAGTCCCAATTTTGGCAATTTCGGGACTCTCACTTGGGAGTCCCGGGACAAAAAGCCATTTGAATGTGGGTCTCGTGGAGAAGCACAGAGTATACTATAAGGGGGAAGGTGGTGGCTTCCCCCAAGTCTAGGCTGTGATGAATCTTGTGAGTTCGAATTGCCTATGGCTCGTCTTATCACCAAAAGTGCTTCAACTATGCATTAACCACCTTGTGTTGGTTTTGTGTAGGTCCGTGTGAGTAGTTGATACTTATCATTCTTCCTAGTCCCATCCTGGAGTTCCATCATGCCCCTCTACCCCCTCAAAATGTTGCAAGCCAGAGAGCGTGCCCCAATTCCTTACTTTTCCGTTGTTTTCAATTTGGACTCAAATTTGAATCCATTAATGAGCTTGGGGGTGCGTCAGAACCCCAACACTGATTTTGTCCTCAACATTGTGAATTGATATTTGACAATCTTAAGACTATTGGTGATCATTGTGTTGTTAGTGACTATTACCATGTTGAAATGTGGCTCTTAAATATTCTTCAAAATACATAAAAACCAAAATAGACCTTTGTTTTTTTTTATGAAGTAAACTATAACAAAAAAGTTTTTCTAAATAAGTGGACATGTAATTTCTTTTTTTCTAACACTTATAAGGACAATAACCAAATTTATATCCTTCCCTATTACATGTTGTACATGAGACTTGACTTTTAAGCTTCACTTAATATGAGTATTTTGAACCATTGAATTTTTTTGATCATTTACTTGTAATTTCAAAATATTTAAGAATTAACCCATTATCCATTATTGAAAGATTTTTTTTTTTGTGGGGTACCTCCCTCTCCTAGGTGAATCCTAAATAGTTGAATTGAAGTGTTTCTTGTGCATCCATAAGTTTTTTCTCTTCAATGTAATGAGGATGTTGTTTTGGAAGGTGATTTTGGCACTAGATTATTTCCTCTCCAAGGTATTAAGTCCATTTATGCCCAAGTGGTTCTTTGCACTTTTAAATATTTGCTTTAACCAACAACATGGTTGTTCATTATTGGTTTTCAATTTTCAATTTTTGTGTTATTTGAAATTTTGCAATAAAACAAATTACAAAACAAAATTGAGACTAAAAGTTTCTTCTAAGTTCAAAAATTGTGAATACATGATTATATATATTTATACAAGAGAAAAATGAAATATATATGGTCTCCTAGAGATTTTTAATTTAAATCTACCATTTTTTAAAAAATAAAATAAAATGTATTTGAACCCCAAAAATGGTCATTAACTGTTGATAGACAAAATATACCCTTCTAAAAATACATGTATATAAGAGCCTAAGTAATTCCCATGCAAGCATGTTCAAACTAAACATAATGTATCGATTCAAATTCATTTTTTTATATCAGCTAGTTGATTTTTACTAGTAATTAAAAGCAATTCTAACACTAAATAGGAATTAATTCAAGTATGAACCACTAACTAAAACTAGCAAGGTAATTAATAATTAATTAGTTAACATTTATAAAAAAACTAATTTATAAAGAGGTAAATACTTATTTAATACATAATCAACATTAATTCAAATATGCACCACTCACTATAATCAGCAAGATAACTAATAATTAATTAATTAACATTTATAAATATTCTACCTTAACATTTACAAAGGTCAAATCTATATTTAATGCATGGTTAACACCTAGGTGCCATGTGGTTTAAATCTAAACCTAGCCTAGGTGTGGCTTAAGTCTATGTTTAACATAAGTTCCATGTAGTTTAAGTCTAAGCCTAGTTTAATTGCCATGTGGCCCAATTCTAAGAATAGCTTAAATGCCACACAGCTTATGTTTGGGTGTAGCCTAAGTGCCACATGGTGTGGTTTAGGTTTTCAAATAACATAAATGCCAAATGGACTATGTTTAGGCATAGTTTAAGTGCCACATAATGCGACTTAGGTTTTTAAATAACATAAATACCACATGGTGTGGGTTAAGTTTTCAAATAACATAAATGCCACATGTGGCATGGCTAGGTTTAGGTCTAGACCTAGGTGTCACAAGGCTAGGCTAGGCTAGACAACACCTATGTTTAAATCACATATGCCTTATGGCACTTAAACCTAAAATAGGCCATGCCATGTTTCATAGTCATGTCATTAAACTATTGCATGAACCCTTTGCCTAGCTTAATTATAACATGGTATAATTTACAACTAGAAATTTAATGACATCATACAATGTTAATAAATGAAATTCATCCACCCTATAGTTATAGTTGAAAACAATCTTCGATTGTAATAATAAATGTCATTTGTAATTATAGTAGCTATTGTAATGATGTTGACACGAGGTTGACATTTGTAATTGAAATGTCATTTTTGACTTATACTTATTGAACACATGGTGGTTTAAAATTTTAAATAATATATTTCAATTAAAAAACATTTTTTGATTGGGTTTATGATTTCCAAAAACAAATTGTAGTTTTAAATGAATTGAAGATGTAGTTGCAAATGTGGGGTTTTCCTTTTTATGTCTGGTCTCCCTTATGTGCCTTTAGCTAAATCAACATAAATCCATGAATTTTTTTCTTTTGATAAAATTGTGCAACAAATGTCAACATGGGTGCCACACTAAATAATTCAATGTTTCCTATGAAATAAATGTCCAAAGTGCAACTTGATTTCATTATCAAGATCAAGCAAAGGCCTCCTAATTGGGAAATCTTGATAATAGTGCACTACATGGTATTCAATTGCATTAGGAATTTCAACATGGGCATCTTCAAATTAATGTGTACCATAAAAATGTCCTGATTGTTTTAATCTACAAAATGGTTTTTTATTAGGCATCTTGAAATGGGTAGAACAAAAATTATTTTCAATGAAATACATTACAAGGTGGATTGTAATGTTATAAAATCAATTTTTAACAAATGTTTTTCAACTTATGGATATCCTAAGTTACTATAAAGGACATCATTAAATATGGGATAAGTTTTGAAATTGCAACTTCTTCACAAACTAAGTTGCAATTTCAAAACTTTCCTTGTGCCTTTTTTCTTAGTTTTTAAATTTCTAAACAATTCAACTACATGCCTCACTAAATAATTAGATAATCATTTGAGTAAAATGATTAAATTTAACATATATTTAAAATGTAAATTATACATTACAAATATTAAGTATGCATTATTAACTATTTAAATAACCAATAACTTCTTAATATTTAACTAACTAGCTATCTAGTTACTCACAACTTGTCAATACATAAGTCATAGATAAATAAAAAACTTAAATATTTTAAAACATTTCCTTACTTTTTACAATCTGGTTGAATTATAGATATTATAATTAATGTAAAAAAATTATAATTTAAAATAACTATTATAAATATTTATATTTAAATTAAAAATAATGAATTAATAATTTATATTACAAAAATAAATTCGTACAAAAAATATTTATCTTAAAATAGGAATAAAATAATTCCTGTAATTACTATATAACTGCATTTATTATTGTAAAAATCGTTATTAGTCAAGTAAATTATTGGTAATTAATTATAAATACAATAATCTGCAGAAAACATATTAATTTATATTCTAATTACTGTAATATTACTATAAAAATATTTATCATATATAAGAAGTCACATTTTTTAAAATAAAAAATATTGTAAAATAATTCCTGCAATTATAATCATTACAATAATTATTTAAGTTACCTTAAAAAATTTCCAAAATTTTAATGCAGATTTAAAGTTATAAATTACATATTGTGAATAATTATGTTCAATTAAAAAATTATTCTGAAATTATTATAGTTAATTCCTATCTGAAATAATTACATTGATTTTGAAGTAATGTAACATTAATTATAATAATTGATTTATTTTATTGTTACAATATAAATTATATAATATAAAAACTTATGTTGTAACAATAATTGTTTAGTGTAACTTATAGTCAATAAATATAATTAGTTATAATTATTTATAAAAGTGATATATTATGAACAAGTAGTTACAACAAATAAATATTTTAGTTTATTATATTAATATCCATTAATTATTTTAATTAAACTATGATTATTCTGGAAACTTAAATAAGAACTAAATTATATATTATATATTATATATTATATATTATATATTATAATAATAAAATTTATTATAAATTTCTTATTGAAAGTTTTTATTCTAATTTACAAATAAATTAAGTAATTACAATTATTTTATGTTAAAAATTTATTGTAAATAAGTAAATAATGAGTAATACATACAATTATTTTAGTGTATCTTTGTTTTTAAATATAATAATTACAGCAACTTGTTCACTATTTTAAGATTATTATAAAATTTTGGAATAATTTTTTTAACTATAAGACATAATTTTTCAATTAGGATACAATTTTTTTGTTATTATTAAAACATAAGTGTTGTAAATACAAATAGCCATTTTTTATGATTGGGAACTATCATTTAAATTAATTTGAAAATCTATTTTGTAACATTATTTATTCATTTTACATAAGCAGTAATAAATAATAAGTAATATAATTTATCACAATAATTTAAATTTAGAGTAAAATTACTTAAAAACTTTATGATGTAATAATATTTATATATTGTAAATACATGATTAAATATTCTAATATACTAGAATGTAATTCTTATCATTATAAAAATAAATTAATTCATTGAATTTTAGTGGACATATTTAAAATTTTTAAAATATTAATAATTTAAATTATGAAAAATTAAGCTGAATTATAAATTATATGTCTATTACAATTAATGTATAAGTAAAATAATTATTATGATTTTATAGAAATTATATTATAATTATGATAATCTTATTGTTATTAAAAATATAAAAATATTCAATATAAGAGGCTATGTTGGAATATATTTAATTGATTTGAAAATCTAAGTAATTTAATGTAATGAAATTAATATAATTACAATAATCATATCAATGATTTTAATTAAAATAAAAATACTCTGAATATAAAGTTTAATCATAAATCAATTAATTATTATAATGATATATATAAACATATGTTGATTGTGATTAAACACCACTTCACTAGTGATTAATGGGACTTTAGATGGTTATTCTTAGATGTTAAATCCAACCCATATATAGAAGTAAACCAATTTAATCGCAACCTAATTGTAGGTGATTCGGCTGATGTTAACATGATGTCACATTAATCAAAGAGGGCAAAATTTAATTGCAAAACCAAATAATCACAAGTAATTGTAAATGTGTTAGTCACATATTGGCCTTTTTATTCTAGTGATCAAATTTATTAAAAGATCGCTAAATTGAATCATGGGTAATAATCTTTAATGTGAAGACAGCTAAATATCAATAACATTTTAAAGTTTTTCCATTTTGCCAAACCCTTTCATATTCCTTAGACCTTCATCTGCCTCAATATTCACAATTCACATGTTCATGCCAATTATTAGTGAATAAAATAAGTAGATTCAAAAAAAATTCACCAAGGCAACATCAAGTAAGACTTGTGAGGATCCCAACAATAAAAATTATTTGATCTATCTTCATTAAATTATTAGTCATGCCCAAAATCACTCTTGTTAAATAGGTTATTGTTGGGAATTTCCTTTCATTTTTTCGACCAATGTTATACATATCAAAATTTAACTTTTTCCTAAAGGCACATAACTATCCAAAAACATGACAATTCATGACAAACCTTCATTTGCACTTAAAGCCCAACACAACTTCATGTTTTATTTAGTGCGGTTGCAAAATGATACTTAATTATTTATTCAAGTCTATTTTCCATCTCCAATATTTTAACTCCAAATATAACATTAGTACTATGCATAATTTCTTGTTGAACATTTGAATTGACTAATCTTCCATGCAACTCTAGTATAAGTCATGTAGAGTTGGAAAAAGAAAATTTACAAGAGTTGCATTAGTAATCCAAATTATTAATGCATGTTCAATAAAATCTCCTACCAAGGCAAGGTCCTTAAATCAAAGATCTAGTATAAGTGCAACAATGGTATTAGCTTTAAAAGTCTTGAAACAATTCATGAAGTTCAAGAAAGGTCACAAAATACCACAACAAAAAAAAATCACCTTACAATTTAATGGGAAAAATCACCAAAAATCCCCTTTGGTGTATCCATAATTTTGAATTTGTTTCATGAAGTGTCAAAAATTCACTTTGTTAATGAGTTCTTCCTTCCTTTTTCCTATTATGTTTTTCATTGAAATGATTTTTTTCCTACACAATCTCCTGTGTGAACTCCACATTTTTTTGTTTCCTTATGAAATTTCAAAAATATCCTCATAAATGAGCTTTTCTTTCTCTTTTGAGAAGACTTTTTTTGTTGAAGCAAAAACATTCATGTGGAGGCTTTTCTTTTTTCTTGTGACTTTCCTTGCTAAATCAAATATTTTCTTATGGATTTTTATCTTATTTTCTTTTGACTTTCCATATTGAATCAAATTTCCTTTGTGAAATAAGAAACCAATGTAATGAAAGGTTTTTGACGGAGTAATCATCTACTTATTGATGGAAAATAATGATTATTGATAGAAAATAATGAAAGATGAACAAGGAAGCCCAATATTGGAGTCGAATCGATGACCATCGCATTATAAGTGTGGTGCTTTAACCTCTAAGCTAAGTAGGTTTTGCCAATACCAATTACCAAATAGTGATATTTATAAAACAAAATTGGGTTTTTGTGTAATGCGTAACAAATCATGACAAATCAAATCAAAATCTTTTTGGTAATTATTAGTATTATATTGGAAATGGGTCGATGACGCAATAATCAATTAAATTATTTCATTCAAAAAGTAAGCAATCTTATAGTGGAAATAGATTGAGTTACGTAAGGTTTATAAAAAAAAGAAAAAAATCAATATATGAAATAAAAAAGTATTGTGTAGGAACTCGAAAAAGATTATAATCAATTATAGTAGCAAGATTTCAATTTTGCGGGGTTTGATCCTCTAATAAGACATTGTTAACTTAATTGTGTTTGTTGGCCAAGGCATACAATAGAACTAAGGAATGAAAAAAACATCATACAAGGAATGCAAAATGAAATATGAAAAAAATAGTATTATTAATGAATTAGAAACTTCTTTAAAATGACTTTTGATATCCCTTGGACTAAACTTGATACCATCCCATTTAACCAAGATTATATTACTTGTAGAAAATCCATGATTAAAACATTGTATGAAAATGGTCCAAGCTTAATAATGTAGTCATATCAAGGAGTCATATGTGAATTTAATCATGATTAAATGATTTTATTATTATGTGACTATGATTTTATGACTACATAATTAATAATCATTTTGAAATAAGCCCTAGGTAGCCTACATAACCTTTAGGGTAGCTTACATCATCACAAATTTAGCATGTGATGAATTATTAATGAAAATTGTGTGAAGTTCATTCATTCATAGGTTTACACATGAATATCATGCATTGAAAACACGTTTGACACATGGATAAATGTGTTGACAAATGAAATATGAACCTATGAATGAATGAATGTCACACAAATTTCACATCTTTCAATAAATTCATTTGTCAAATGTGTTATCAATACATGATATGTACAAATTATGAATGAACTAATGTTACACAGCTTCCATTTCTAAGTTGTGAGATGTTAGGTTTGTGATGATAACCTTATAATAACCTACATATATAAATTTTAAGTAAGCAATATGTAACCTACATAGTCCTGTGGTAACTTATGGACATAGCCTTTAGAGGTACCTTATAATAACCCCTAGGTAGCCCACATAGGCCTTAGGTAGGCTTACATAGCCCTTAGGTAACCCTTATGTAAACTATATATATTGCCCTTTGGTGTTTACGTTAACCCCTAAATAGTTTATATAAAACCTAAATAGCCCTTAGGTGCCTTAAATAATCTTTAAATAATCTTAACATTATTTACATATCCATTATGATAGTCTTTAAATAGTTAGTACATAGCCTTTAGGTGGGCCTACCTATAGGCCTTAAACTGCCCTTAGGTTGCCTACATAACCTTTAAATAGGCTTATGTTGTCATTAGGTACATTTATGTTGCATTTACATAGCATTTAATTAGCCCTTAAGTAGTTTATATAACCTTAAATAATAGCCTATGATAATCCTAAAATAACCTAAAAACCCTTATGTAAGCTTACATAGCCCATAAATGGCTTATAGGTAGTTTACATAGCCTTTAAATAACCTTTCAATAAACCTATGTACCCCTAATTAAGTAAGCCTTTAGGTAGCTTAAACACTAGCCTTAGATATGCTTTAAATAACTTACATAACCTTTAATTATAGGTAATTTACAATAACTTCTAGGTACATAGTCCTTAGGTAGCTTTACATAAATGCTAGATAGCCCACATAACCTTTAAATAACCTTTAGTTGGTAGTCTTTTTTACCTTATGGTACCCCCTAAGTAGCCTACATAACCCCTAGGTTGTTTTTAAATAGCCTATAATAGGTAACCTACATAACCTTCAAATATCCCTGAAATACCATATATCACCTTATAATAACCCATAAATAACCTACATAACGCCTACTTATATTACCCAACGATAGTCCCTAAGTTATAGCCTACATAACACCTAAGTAAGCTTGTGTTCTTTCTAGGTATGCCCTAGGTAGCCTAAGTATTCAATAGGTAGGTCTTTAGGTAGTTGAAGTAAGTTGTAAGCAACCTACATAGCCCCTAGGTAGTTTACATTACCCCTAAGGTAGCCTATGGTAGTTGCTAGGTAACTTACATAACCTTTGAATAAGGTACATAACTTTTCCTTTAAGCTAAAGTAGGTTATGAAGGTTACTTATGTAGGTTAGAAAAATAATTATTAAAATATGATGATATTGTATTTCACACAAATTCAAAGTCAACAATCCACCCCTAAGAAATTAACAAATGTATTTCACAAATAGATGATCAACAAGTTCAATGGTTCTGATTACATTACTAGGAAACATGGGTTTAATTCATCAACCAATTTCATTACAAAGGTGAAATGGGTTCAATAACTAGAGTTTTAACCTAATGCGATTTCACCATGGGCAAAATTATTTACACATAATTCAATAAGGTTCATTATTTTTTATTTAAATTATTTATAAATTAATACAACTAGATATTGATAAAATATCTATTAATTGAGTGTATGTATTTATTGAATCTGTGTATTTATTAATTTATTAAGAGGTTTGGTACTTATGTAATTTTAAAAACATGTTATAGTTTATATATTTTTTAAATCACAAAAAATATTATGTATTTATTAACTTGAATATTTAACATTAAATTTAATTATTTAATAATTATAATTAATTAAATATAATTTATATTGATTAAAACGTGGATAAATATAATAAAAATTATATAATTTCATTAAAAATATTTTTAAAAATCAGCGTTGTTTTAAAATAGGCTTATTGACAAATTATGTTATTTGAAAGAATTTGTTTTTCCTCAAAACATATTATTGAAATGCATTGAATAAAAAAATTCAAATGAATTTTCAATCAAATTAAGTATTTAAGAAATATTAAAAATGTGTACATAATCTTTTTAAATGATTATTTATTTATTTATTTGTCCCATTTGGACAAGGTATGAATAAAATAAAAATGGTTAAAGAAAGAAAAATTACTTAAAACATCATTTTTCAAATGTATTAAATTGCAAGATTTAAATGAATTTTTAGCAATATTAAATATTTAAATTTCTAACAAAATATTAAACATTTTTACATGTTAGAAATATCTTTTAAAATGAGGTTTAAATGTTTTCAATTGGACATAGTATGACAAAGAATATAATAAATAAAACTAGCTTTTGTAGAATATTTAAAATAAATTAATAATAAATCTAATCATCACCCCATTTCTTTCAAATCAAATTAGGTGGTTGGATGGTAATGGCAATGGCTTATCACCTTGGAGTCCAACGTGATAACCTTGGTAAAATTTTCATGTTATTAGTGGTTTATGTTGATTATATAATCAACATCATATGTTGACCATATGTACAATAAATGATAATTTAATAATAATAATAATAATAAAAAAGTTAGAACCCATATTAAATAAAATATAGAAAATAATTCCAAAATAATTTAATTAAAAAATTCAATGCCATGTGACAATTTTAATTTGATTAATTCCTTGTGAATTCTTTTGTCTGTATCGATGTTGGTCATTAAGAAATATGATGAATTCACTAAATTTGTATTCTAATGAATTAGTGGCGAATTCATTTAAATGATTAGTGAAATTCTTAGTGAATTTTGGACACACTTTTACTAATGTTACATTAATTTTACTTATAATAAGTAGCATCATAAATTTATGACAATTTAAAGATTGGTTAGATGTCGTGTGTGTACATGGGGTTTGTTTTGAATAATTGCATGCGTGATATTAGAAATGTGGCTTTGTTTGTTTTTTTCGATTTTTGGGATATGTTGAAAAAGTTAATTCAAAAAAATAATTATGATGCCCCATGAACTTACGCATAAAACTAAAGGTAATGGACTTTGCCTTTCATATCCATTATTTTGAAATAATCAATGGATGATTTTCCATGTAATTAAATTTTGCAATAACATAATCTTAACATTATATCCTATGAACCATTAAAGAATGCATGTCATGTTCCCCATAACCTTGTTAAACAAATCACCACGATTTTCATGGTAAAAATTATTTTTTAAAATTTTATATCTTCATAAATATATTTTTGTTTTACACAACATTGTAGTTGACCTATTGCCACCCTACATAAATATCTATATATTTTTACCATATTTTTGTATAAGCATGATGACAAAACATATGTCAATTTCCAAAGATGTTTATTTTTCCCCCTAAAGATACAAGCAATTTATGTTATGTTCATGATTCAATGGACATGATGCACGTACCAAACATGCAACCTATCAAACATGTAACCGCATGAAAGAAAAATTTAAAATTAATTATCTCATTGAGAGTCAAGGGAATAAAATGTAACACAATAATTAGTTCAAATCATTTTGTATAATTATTGATTGGCCCATATTGCCATATTTTTGGGATCATGTCATGAGATTTTAATGGTATTTGTACATAATTCATTGAAAATGAAACAAATTATCTTTATTAATTGTAATTGTATGTATAATTTTATAAAATCAAACCTTCTATGATATGTGGAATATTTGGTTTTGTTATCTTACTTTTGTTGCTTTTCAAGTTCACATACCTTGATACTTTTCATTAAATATTGTAACATTAATAAATGTCATGTGGCCCATATTTTTAAAAATTATTGATTATCTCACAATGTATAAATTACTAATATCATAATATCTTTACCATTTTGGCATAAATTAAATCATTTTTCATTTTGTCAAAATTTTGAAATTTTATTCATTATTTGTGTGCTAAAACTTTAATAAATTTAAAAGTTCAAATGTCAAGGTAGTGATTTAAAATCGAAGCAACTTAGACACATTAAACTACTCCACAACATTGATAAATTTATTGTTTTTTATAATCATTACTTGTCAAAAAATTTAGAATTAAAAATCCAAGTGCCAAAGTTAAGATTTCAAATTTAAATAATTATTCAATAATTTGTTGTTGAAATGGTTAAAGTACTGCGATATATAAAAAATAAGGTTGTCTCAACACAAAAGTTTGATATGTAACAATAAATTTAACATGTATCAACTTTACCATTTATGAAAATTGTATTAATTTAAAATATGTTTCAAGGGTGCACCATTAGACCTAACAATTTTTACGATAGCTTTTTAAAAAATGTAAAATAAAATTTTGAATATACAATGACAAAATATGCATAGAATCATAAATCATTAACAAATCAAATCCGTACAAAGTTTAAAATTTTGACAACTTGAAGTCCACAATATTGATGCATTTATTTTGAATCATGATCACACACATTTGTAATTTCTTGAAAAATATTTGAAATGCTTTCAAATGATATTATATATTTAACTTAATATTTGGTATTAAAAAATACCACCTTATGATGATAAACATGTTCTTCCACCTAATCTTGTTACTATGCATTGTAACTTTTATGTTGAAACTACTTATTGATCATTAAATTGACTAATTCATCATTCAAAATAAGAACATTGCTTACAATTTCAAAGATTGTTTAATGTCATTTGAAGGTATAAATGAAAAAATTAGGCGTCAAGGGCAAATCATTTCAAACCATTCCAAAAATGCCAACTTTAGGTTTAGCACAATTGATTTAAACAAGACATTCATCATGTGCTTTATAAAACATTTAAAATTGTTTTTAATGAATATGGAATGAATAAAATTGAGATTGGAAATCATAACACATTCCTCTCACATGAACTCAACATAGAGGGGACATGGAAAAAAAGAAAGTGTAGGGACTTCATGTATATAATGACATTATGTTTAGTTACATAATTTAGGTGCATCAAATTGTTAAAAATAATAATAAAAATGTAATATTACAAATTTTATTACAAAAAAATGATGAGAAGAAAAATTAATATTTAATTTAGATTTTCAAATTGTGGCGCATGATTAATTATGATTAAACAAGTTCGACATACAATTTTGTATTTTTCATCAATTGGGTTTCATTTTAAAAGTAGTTTCATGCATTTTTGTTAAACGCTTTAAATTTAAACCCATTTATATTATTTGGAAATCAAATATTAAAATCCCAAAATGTTTGATATTATTTGAACTTTGCCTTAATCAAAGTTTAAAAATGTTTGAATGTTGATGTGTAATTGATTTTCTAAGCCAACGATCCATTTGTTGTCATATTTCAAGGAATTCATAACAATTTGTTCTAATTCAAAAACATACTTGTAAACAAAGGGATGAAGGAAAGTAATCAAATATCATTTATTATTTTTACTATGATTTTTACAAAATACACATTTCTTGCAACAAATAACATAATTTTGTTGTACTTCACATGAGATTCGTATTTATATTTGAACATTTTTGGTTCATTGTATAAAATTTTATAATTTGGATTTAAAACTAATGTGAGTCAATTGATTTCCTATTGTTTCAAATACAAATTAGTTATCTAATTGATTTTTTCATCCTTTATTTTTTTAAAGGATTTCAAAAGTTAATCACAAGGAAAATAGACATGCATTTCAATTGAATTTCAACTTAAACCTTATGCCATTATATACATTAATAAAAATAAATTATGTAAAAATTTAAAAAGATTATGGAATAAATTATTTAATCACATATGTGAATATATTTACAAAAGCAAGTAGGTATGTAAATCCCATAGATGTATATTTCATCAAATAGTTGTGATAACGTTATTTTAAAATGTGAATTGGGTTTTTTTTTCCTTATGTCAATTTGATGCAATTTAATGATTTGGTTGACAATTGTTAAATTTAAAATCATTTGTTTATGTCATGGATCTAAAAAGATGTTAAATGAAAATAACACGTTGAATAACATTTAAAAGGACATTAAATCATTTACATATGTATTTGAATAGAGGAGAACACATGAACTAAATTAATATGTTTCAATAAAAGGGGAAAAATACATGATTTAAGGACAAAAACCTTGCATTAATTTTCTATGTGGTTAAAACTAAGCATGCTAATTCTTTTTGAAAGGCCAAAATGTTGATAAAAGGTTGAATTAGACATAAGATTTCAATTACAATGAAAAGACATGCATTTAAATTTTTTTGTTATACATTGGTGATCCATCCCTTATTTCATACATGAAATTTAAATGTGTGTGCAAATTGGCCATGGGAATTTCATTATAATGAAATTTGAACCTTCATTTTACAAAATTTAATCACAACCATTTTTATAAAATAATATTATTTATGATTTATTTAGCCCTTTCCCATTCAATCACCACTTCATCTAACAATATAAATTATTATCGTAAAATATATAAACACACATTTTAAAATATTTGACATTATAACCTTATTTTATAATTAGGTGAATTATAATGAAATTGATTACAGACGTACCTTTTTAATATCATAATTAAATTAAATTAATATTAATTTGATCATTACATTGAAATTTATGATTCCTTTAATTTTCAAAATGTAAAATATATTGCATTAATTTAAATATTTTAAATTGAATTTAATTGAATTAAAATCTCATTTATTTGAATTTTATAATTAAAAAATCCAATGGTAAACCATTATATTAATTTTTATATTTTAATTTGGAAAAAAATTTGGAAAAATTTTTGGTATAATAATTGTATGTAAATTTATTCTTAACAATATCACAATGAAATAAATTTAAAACTTAAAATTGTACAATTAAAATTCATAGGATTTTAATTTTATAAAATGAATCAAAATTAGGGTTTAAAATCCTTGAACTTGTACACAATAGGACGTCATGTGAAATTTGTTGCATTATTTTTTATGAATAATGGTGTACACATATAATAAAAATATATGATGTTTTGAAATATTTAATTAACCATTTTTTTTCAAAATTGGGTTATTAAAAAAGACCTAGGATATTAAATGGAAACATGAATGAAACAATTTACACGCCACACGTGAGAAAAAGTTTTATAAATCACCTCAATAATTACCCATGCCATTGTAAAAAGAATTCAATTCTTCAACAATTTTGTAAATGATGATTTTTAACACATTATAAAAATATTTATTAGTAAATTAAATATTGTTTGAACATTGTGAACTTTCATGTAACGTGTATTTTCACATGTGTTGTTAATTTGCACTTTGAAAGTAAAAGCCAAACCACATTCATTTTTTTTTTCCCATAGTACATAGTAAAAAATGGAAACTGTTAAAAGCCATTAGTGAACATTGTTCGACAGATTTTGTAATTCAGAATGTTAAGGTGTTTAATTATTTTGTAATAAAGATTTTTTATTTTTAGTTTTTTCACTTGTTAAATTAAAATTATTATCTACATTATCTATGATGTTGGTTGATATTTAAAAAAGAAACTAAAGGTGTTGAGTTCAAATTTGGTTTTAAGATAGTAAAACATGTAAAAAGAAATAAAATAATGTTGTTTTTACAAAACATCTAAACATGAAAAATCGTGAAGTTTGATTTAATGAAAACTACACAAGAAGGTTTTAGCATATTAAAGTGGTGCACAATTCATATTTTGTCTGTTCATAATGTAAAATAAATAACCTTAATTTTTAAAAAAAGGTTTATTAAAAATAGTTTTTACTACCATTGTTTCCATAATAATTTAATTTATTAATATGTGATTTTAAGGATTTGTTTTATAGTTAAAATTGCACGTTTTAGAATCTTGTAGAATATTTATATTTATGAAATCAATAAATATTGTCTCCTATTTGTTAAACCATATCACATATATTAAGTTATATCAATTTGTATAATTCAAATATTTTATGAGTTCATTCCATAAAATATGAATAATGAACTAATTTGTAACCTCATTAAAAAAATCCATTTAAAGTAAATCTTTAATTTTTTTCATTTCTTATATAAATGGCATAAAAATGCCCATGGTATAAGAAATGAATCTTTTTGAAAAAACATTCATGGTATTAAATATGTATAAACTTATATAAAATCATACACCTATTGAAAATTGTAGTGTGGTCCAAAAAGATGAACACCTTAATATGTTGTTAAAATTATAAACATAAAATAACAAGTTCAAAATTACATGATCAGACAATATTTGTTAAAAAAAAATTATTATCCCATAAAAAAAAAGGGTCAAAAGTTAGTTTAAAAATGATCAATTGCAATATTTATAAAACAATAAAAGTTTTAAAATTAAATATTTATTTGATTTTCTAGGCCAAGTAATGTAAGTTTATAATGGCATTTATGTTAGATTAACATTCATAGGTGTTAATGAATGTACAACTTTTTGATTGGTAATAATCTATTGGGTATAAAACATGTATTATAAATAAACATAATTAATATCAAATTTTTACACATAATGACAAATTTCAAGGCTATGATCACTATTTTAAAGTTTGATCATTATTTTTTCACATAACATAAAATTTTGTATGCGAGTTGAATTAATTTGAGTAAAATTTTCAATTTTGTAAATGTGATTTTGTGGTGGATTGATTCATGCTAATTTCATGCATAACTTCACCAAAACATTTCATCACCTTTATTCCATAAATTTTATCATATGCTCAAATTTTTATCACGTTTTCTTTTTGTTAATCAATGTAAAAAGGATAAAATTTGAAAAAGAAATGATACACTTAAATGTTGCACCATCATCTAATTAAATTCATTACCATTGTTAACGATTAAAAAACCCAAGGATTAAACTTGTAATTATAAGTTTTTAAAATTTGGTTTCTTTATACAAAGTCAATAATTTTTTGTTTCAATTTCATTTTTCAAATAGGTCATGAAAGTTTAAAGTTCATAATAATTTTTGTAAATGAAAATGTTTGGATTCCCTTAAATTGTAAGAATAGTTGTTTAAACAAAGATAGATGATCAAATTTTATATTGGAAAAAATTAAGTTGAATTCATCATTTGATAATGAGACAAATTTTTTCCAAGCTTGAACAATCTTCCCCACTTGTCATCCACACGTAAAAAAATATAAAATTCAAACTTTTGATATTGATTGAAAATAAATTAAAAAAATGCAACATTAAATGTGAATCATGTTTAATTACACCAATTTGCTTATGAAACTAGTTGAAAAATAATGTTGATGGTGGGGGAGTTGTTTGAATTGGCATTAAATGTTACAAACAAGGCAATGTGAAAAAATAAATTCAAAGTTTGAAATTTTAAGTTTGAAATCACAAAGCTTTATGTAGAATTTTGTTTAAAAAAAATTCTAACATGAATTAGGATCAATGAGAAAAAGGTGAGCTCTTATTGTAAACATGGAAAAGGTGTTGAATTTCATTAAAATGATGCAACAAAAAAGGAAAAAAATCAAATTTGAAATTGTCATCATGAATTGGTGGGGTGGCAAAGCAAAGTGGATTTATTGTTTGTTCTTGCTATAAATGTAGGGAAGGTGTTAGGACCCATGAACAAAATGATGTGGAGAAAAAATAAACTCAAAGTTTAGAACTTTGGGCTTGACAATTCAATTTTGTGTTGATAAAACTATAATTTTTTTTGTGCTTTAGGTCTAGAAATAATGAAATCAACTTCATAAAACCTTATTTATTGATGAACATCCAACAATACCAAAAAACACACCCCAATTTTTCTTAAAATCTTATCTTTGATTTTATTAAATTTACATTGAAAATTGTTCAATATTCAATAACTTTTCCACCATAGGTCCAAACCTTGGTGCCCCTTCCTAGTCAATGGTATTCTAATGATACCAAGTGTGCACTAGGAGGCACCATGATTAACAAGACCTTAACATGAGAAACAAATAAAACAAACAAACAACCTCCTTCAATATATAATCAAGTGTGGATTGTGCCATTCATTCAAATATAGCGTTGACTATTTAACTATTTCAAGTGTTAACAAAACATTGATGATAAAACCCAATTGTTAAAAAGTAGTTTAAATTTTTTAATTAATTTCCAATGTTAAAAATGACTCAAAATTCAATATCTCCCACACCTTAGGTCAATGTTTTTTGAAATCACCTCAATAAAATCCCCTCATTAGCACTTTCCAACATCCACTAAGAAAAACACCCAAAATATTAAAAAATTTAGTTACATTTTTTCAGAAACTCCTTTGACAAAATTGTTGAATATTCAATGACTCTCGCACTATATGTGTAAAGTTTAAACATTACCAAACCTTAATGCACCCCAAGTCACTAAAGGCTTTACAACAATACCAAGAATGCATTGAGGGGCATTGTAGTTTGGGAGTTTTCAACGTGAAAAACAAAAAAAGAAACACAAACAAGCAAATGATTGAATGAATAGAACAAAGAAACTACCTTTCTTAGTAGATAGATGGTCCATTGGGCTTTATTAATGACTTCAAAACGCAATTTATGATCATACATTTGAACTTGATCACACATGAAAAGTCAACAACATGGATGAAGTTGATAACATATGTCAAGCTACTAACATGGATAAAACTTTGCAATGTCAATGAAGTTGACAAAACACAAATTACATTAAAGATGTGGGAAAAACATGACCATTTATGTGAGTGGCACTAATGAAGCATACCATGTGGATGAAGCTTGATGACATGGATGAGATTGTATCCATGGTCAAATTCACCACACAAATGCAATTACCCATTTGGTTGACATTCCACCAAATAGACTAAATTTGAATTCGTAAATGAAATTGACGAAATGGATGCTATTTGTCATGTTGATGAAATACATTGCATAGATGATGGTAAATTTCATCCATGACAACAATTCATCCTAGAAGACTCAATTCTAGTGGGGCAAGATCTTTAGTAGAGCTTACATCTTGCTCCACCTCAGAGGATACATTGCATTATCACCCCACCTCATTTGACAACAGAAATGCCACCCACTGCATTAAGTAGCCTTCTGAGGTGAATGCATCTCTGGTGCAAAGATGACAACCAATGTTGTGTTGAGTGTAGCAATCTTTTTGGGTCCACAATTTAAGCAATGCCAATGCAGCACCCAATGAACAAATGTGAACACCAGTACTTGTTGAAAGAAACAAGACATCCCTTGTTATTCTTCCTGTCTTATGCTATTGACAAATTTTCCTTAGTCAAGATTATATTGCTTCCTTCTCTGAGTTAAGGGTATGGAGCTACATGCCATTATCAAGTTCTTCTCAATCCAGTATTATGGAGCTGTGGATCATATCAGTCCTCTCCCCTGACCATGCAAACAGGCCCCCCACTGTGCGTTTGAGAGAACATGGCACTTTCTTCTCAAGAACTGAGTAGCTATCTCATTCCAGCAACAAAAGAATCACCCACAGAAGGTTTCCACTCCTCTGAACTCCTTCAGACACTTTTTTTTAGCACAATGAATCTCTACAGTAATGTTGCTGGTGCCAACATCAAAACAATCAAACTTAATGATTGTACTAGAATCAGCTACAACAATCTAGATCCTTTGCAAGAAGCATAGACATCCCCATTAGGTGTAGGGAGTTGCATCTCACAAGGACACCAGTATATGAAATGACCTAACTATAGAGAATTAGATGCTCACCTGTCTCAAAATCTTTGGCATCAGTTGCCATGAGCTCATGGAACTGATTGGATTTACTCAAGAAGATCTCCATCTGAACCCCCAAAATTCTTTCAATCAGATTACTTGGAATGTTGTACAGGGTCCCAAGACCAGCAAACCACTTGAACCTATCTATGCTAAGCCCACTGTCTGGTTTTCTCTCTCATCCCAATCTGCAATCTCTATTTGTCAAATAGAAAGTGGTCTTGCTATGAGACCATGCAACTGATTGGATTTATTCAAGAAAATCTCCATCTCAACCCCCAAAATTCTTTGAATCAGACTTGGAATGGTGTCCAGGGTCCCAAAACCAGCAACCCGCCTAAACCTGATCTATGTTAAGCCCTATCTCTGCTTCTCTGTCATCTCAATGTGCAACCTCAATCTACAATCTTAATCTCTGAAATAGAATGTAGTCTACCACTGAGTACGAGCAGGGCATTAGCAAAAGGCCATAAACAAACCTTGTAATGAACCTCTCCCATGTCAATAGTGGAAGTAGAAAGTTCTGCAAAAGATGAAGCGGCCAAAACCCATGCATTAGCTTGCTTCATGAAACCCCAACTTCAACTCACAAGGACAACAAAAATGCAAACACAACGTTTGAGTAAAGTAGACATGGAATATTATGCCAACATTTTAGGCAACTTACTGTTCACCAACCCATTTCGCTTTTCAGAATCACCAAAACTGTGACAACCCATTAGCTCCTTGTTCCAACACCAGATACAAACAATGCTGAATTGTTCCTCTCCTCAACAATTTCTCACATCATTTGCAGCTCTCTGACAGCCCTACTCAACAAGCTAAACTCAAATTTCTTGTCTAGGTATGTTTTAAACCGGAAATTAGTCCACCCAAGTTTCTTCTCTGAACTCTTTTGGCTCCTAATAGATTGCTTATCAAGTAAATGAGAGAAGAACAGAGATAGGTCTGGAGCTGGATTATCAGATGAGATGCAATTGGGGTGTGCAATGAAGACATCAGTGCTCATATGCAACTAGAAGAGGAGCTTTACCAGTACGACTTGAGAAGATTACCGAACGGCTTTCATAACAGATTCCTCAGAAGATACATTCAGCAGAGAATTACCCAGGTACTCACATTCTACATCTAAGCGATTCAGTAGAAAATTGCCCAGCACGCACGACGTGCGCAGACAGCAGAACTGCAGACTGCAAACCGCACACACCAACACTTCCGGCAGATGCGTTCTGGGTTGTTCGGACGAACTCCGCTCCGGTTCCAGGACGGAACTGTCATTTCTCCAATTCGTCGATGCATTCTGAATGGAATATGTCATGGGAATGGAGAAGCGGAACTGTTGGATCTCACAAGTTTTGCGGCTCATTCCGTGTGAAATGTGCAAGTGCGCACCAGAAGATAGTACTCGGGTTCCACGATGGAACTGTCATTTTCTTCCATTCTCCGATGCATTTTGAATGGAATATGTTATGGGAATGGAGAAGCGGAACTGTCAGTTTTGCGGCACATTCTGTGTGAAATGTGGAAGTGGCCAGGGGAATATACCAGTTCGGTTCCATGATGGAGCTGTCATCTTCTCCAAATCTCTGATCCAATCTGACGGAATATGTGGTGGGAATGGAGAAGCGGAACTGGCGGGTTCTCACAGATGTGTGGTGGATTCCATGTGAAATATGCAAGTGTGAAGCGGAATATACTGCTCCGGTTCCCCTACGGAAGTGTCATCTTCTCCAATTCTCCGATGCATTTTGAACGGAATTCGTTAATGGGAATGGAAAAACGGAACTATCGGATTCTCACAGTTTGGCGGCGCATTCCATGCGAAAGATGCAAGTGGCCAGCGGAATCTAGCGGCGGATTACTCTTGTGTGGAGGCTCGAGTAAATCTCACGACCTTTTGCGTTGCATTTGTGGGAAGGAAGGACGATTGTGACGGGAGGGACAGAGAGCGCATTTCCTATTTCCTTTTGTCTGCACCGCCTGAGGAAAGAAGGAGCGATGGGGATTCTTTTGGACGAGCCCAAGTATCCAGTGATAGATAGAGCCCCTTCTGCAGGCACTACCATCTCCAATTTCAATCTCGCCGACTGGCTGCGAGTCACTGCCATCACTTCCGCCTCCATTCCTGTTGGGTACCTTGCAGGTGCGATAACATCTTGTGTGTCTGTCTGCCCCCTTGTTTTTTGGTCCCATTAGTGTCCCATGCTTTTCTTCTCTATTCTTGGTCCGGAAATCTCTTGCCCAAAAGTAGAGTAACGTTTTCCAGGCTCAAACTTGACAAGGATTTTGACCACATACATGTAACGTCAAGTAATGGGAACTGAGATCTTCAGCCATTTTATTTGGTTCCTGCAACCCATTCCTCTTCTATTCGTGAGATCAATCCGCAGTGGAATAGCTAGCTGCGAGGGAGGGGCTCTTTGTGCAGTTTAGGGTTTGGGATCTGTGTTAATGTTTTTCTATTGTCCAAATATGGGTTTATTGTTGCCACAAATGGGTAATGGAGATTTTGATTTGCGTGGTCGTGAGCTCCGGTATTTTGCAGGTGGGAGTGTGAATATAAGAGGACCTTCGATGTACACCGCAGGGCTGATAGGTTTAATGGGGGGTTTCATGTACGCCTATCAATGCTCAGCAGGCCGCCTGATGGGCATGTTCCCCAATGATGACGAAGTTGCCAGATACAAGCGATGACTGTATTTCTTTGATACACTCTGATTTTCTCACAGTTTTATGGCATTGCTGATTTGTGATTGCAAAACTTTGTTCCATAGGAATTGTGGCTACAGAGTTTGCATTTGCTCCAAAGTGATTGCAAGCTGGTTTTGGAGGAATTGTGGATTTAGGGTTTGTGTTTCCTACAAAGTGATTGTAAGCTTGTTTCATAGGAATTGTGGCTTCAGGGTTTGCATTTGCCCCCAAGTGATTGCAAGCTTGTTTTGCAGGAATTATAGATTTAGGGTTTTTATCTGCTCCAAAGTGATTGCAATCTTGTTTCACAGGAATTGTGCCTTCTGGGTTTGCATTTGCTTCCAAATGATTGCACATTAGATATAGTTATTCCTGCTATCGGCAAGGATGTGTGCAAATATGTCTGTCTGTCTGCTCAGACTGGTCAGGAAACTATTCTATGACCATTCTGTACCTTCTTGTTTCTGAGTTTCAGCCCTTTTGCTGTGTTTCTGACCTGTGCACAGATATGCACACAAATACACAAAATCTCCCTGTGTGTCTCTCTTTCTCTCTCTCTGTTTGTCATAATTCTAACCCTAGTGTAGGACAGACCCACACAGAGATGAATGATTGAACACTTGGGTTAAGATCTGAACCTAACCTGACTTCATGTGCTTGGTATGGAAACATGTGCATGTGTACATGATCTTTTCTTCATGTGCTTCCCTTTATGTCCATGTGTGCCTGTTTTCAATCTTGGTTTTCACTGAGTAGAGACAAAAGAACTTTTATGTGAGAAGTAGAAGTCTGGTATAAAGGAAGGTATGTCATCAAACTATGGTGCTTCTTTGCTATGAATGCACATTGGGATCGAACAAGGGATGCAGGCTCTCATGAAGGTTATGTTTGAAGCAAGTTCCATGTCTGGCACATTCAGACCTGATCTGTTTAGAATCTGTGGTGCTTATGATGGAAATTGTTTGTTATGTCAGTGATTGAACCAGTGTAACTGGAAAAAGTTGATCTGGGTTTGGTCAATATATGTGTAAGGATGGTGCTATGGGAAGCTGGACAATGAGAGAATCATGGCAGATGGGGCATTCAACCAATGATACAAGCTGATATGCAATCCACAATAGACTCAGATGCTCTATTACTAACCAACCTGCCGCACAACACTGCACAGGGAACAGATGAAGGATTCTCTTGGAGTGAGGGCTGTGTCTATGCAGGTTAATTAAAATGTTCCTTTACTTCTCAAAAAATTTCTCAACCAAATATGCAAGTGGTTTAGAGTTGTTTGTGACTTTTATAATCTTCCGAATATAACATCAAAGGTAATTTAACTATGAAAGAAGGTAGTTTGTTTTATTTTGTAGTTATGAGATCCATTGAACTGAGATGCTTTAGATCGTGTCTTAGTATTTTTGGAAAGCTTTCAGTGCATGGGCTTGGTTCCATGACGTTTTTTCTTCTGTTCCGACTTCTCTGTCTTACTGTGCACTTTTGATGAAAATACCATCTACATGTAAATCACTCAACATGTCAACAATGTTCATGATGTGATGTATATCTGCCTGGCAATAGCTCATCACACAGTTGTTGGCAGAACGTTGGACAACCCTCAAGAAGATGATGGTGCATTTCCATAACCATTAACCTCCTCCAGTGAAAGAAAGATAAGCATGGAGTATAAAAAAGGGATCCATCAGCAGCTGTATTCTGATGGAACATGGACTTTTCAGTCCTCCCTGCAGTCTGCGATCCTAGGTTTGAGATTCAGCCTCTGGTGCTTCTTTCACAATTTTGGTGTATATGGCTGCAACATTCCCACATGCAATTGGCAGCCCCCTTATTGCACCACTCTTTGCCAAGAGACATCAAGTTTGTGGACATCTTGTCACAATAACTGTACTGAAACACAAGTTGCATCATATATCACATACAGCATGGTTTCCTCATCAACACTGGAAAACCTGATTTGTCCATGTGGCTTGGTGGGGTGTCAAGGACAACAAGCAGGTAGGAAATGGCAGTAGAGTCCTTTCAGTAGGAAATAATAGAACTGGCAGTGGCATGGGTAAGAACTGACAGAATCATCTGCCACTATATGAAATGGGAGCCAAGCAACTGCCAATTCTGACTCTATATAAGGCAGCATTGGACCCCTGATAGGCATCACTAGCATTTTACAGAAGCATTCAGCTGTAACTACTTGCAGAGGTAGATGCAGAGCTGAGGAGGAACAGTAGATTTTGGATGAAGGATCAAGCCACTTTATTTATCACCAATTCTTTTGAAGCAATTGTAAAATCCTACTCCATCCATGCTCTACAAACAATGAGAATGTGAGGACTTGCTGTTTCGAGCATCAAAACCACACCACTCATGGTTGCTGAAGTGGAAATTGAAAAGCTCAAACAAGTTTGGAAGTACGGCTGTTTAATGGATTTAGTCACAGCAGTAGTCGCTCCTACAATTCATTTGTTATCCAGGATCCAAATAGAGTTCATACTGAGGTGTACATAATGGAAGTAATCTTAGCTGCAAGGAAAAGTTTATTTACAAAGAGGCAGCTTAACATGTGCTGTTCCAAAAACATGAGCACAGTGAGTAGTTGACCAGAGAGAGCTTCATACTAGCATCATCTGGAATAATATCTCCTGTGGGTTGCATGCAAGGAGTAGTACTCAGCAGTGGGGATGATCAAGTTACAGAAATCTAACAGGTGATTGAGAGTTCTTATTTCAAAGAAAAGCTAAGAGATTAGGTCATAAGTGTTTTTTGTGTAGTTTGTCGATCACTACTTCCCTACAAGAGATTTCAACCACCACAGTCCAACACGATCAGAGGGAGTATTCTTATCATCAGTATCTTCTCCGCCGATTCCTTCCACATGGGTTGTTCTATGAATCTTGCTCACATCATAGCCCTCATTCTTGGCTTGCTCCACCAGCTCTTTGTATATGTCCTCACTTAGCTCTGTTGTGCGACTCAAAATCTGTTCAACAACCATAGGTAGCAGCAAAAAGCAAAGATTAGAACTCAGAGACTTCCTCCCCAGTATGCAAAAGAAGTTCTCACATCCAAGCTTTACTAATTTACTTTTTTGCAACCTGATGCATAAAACTGAGACTGCAAATAGGCGGGAGACTACTAACAGCAAACTAACTGGACCAGGGAACAGCAGTCAGAGCATGTTGTTTACAGTCTTCTGTGGCATTAGCATGTTTCAACTTTTCTTCATCCAATTTTATTGTTCGGGGTCACATACTGAGCACCACTGGGATGATCTCAGTAGTGCACCCTAGTTTTCATCATCTCCTACAACTAGACAAAATGAGTGAAATTGACGAAAGAATGGATGGGTTCTAAACAGAGGTTTGTTTTGTGTATTGTACCCAGAGGCATTTTCTTGATGGCTGGCCCACGAGTGCCCACTGGTAATTTTGCAGATCCAGAGCAATAACCCAGTAATCTCCTGTCACTGGTATTACAGGCAAGAAGGGAGGCACCAGAAACCTGACTTTGAGTTTTGCATCTGGAGAGGAAGGGTCTACTTTCCAAGCAGAGCCACGAATGAAGCTCCTCTTGCCATTCACCCATGTCTCATTCAGAACGTCGACGCTGCTCTTGTCAGCCTTCAGCGTGTAGGTGGCCCGAGAATTGGTTCCAGATTTGGGCTGAGATTTGGACGGCACAGAGGCAATTTCATACCATCTCCCTTGATATCTTTCCAAGTCCACTCCATTCACCACAGATAACTCCTTTACTGCTGCTGCCTCACTACCCATAACTGCAAACCTCACCAAAAAAGACACTAAGATTGATGATTTCAGCCTCAAAATTGCACACTTCCCAATTCCCAAATCTCTCTCCTGGAGTCCTCACCACTAGCAAAAAAATAATTCACACAAGTTCGTTATATTCCACAAATTTCCCAAATTTCCTCTCTGAAAAGACTTTCTGAGCACAACAAACAACTACAAGAGATAATAATCCACTGTATTTCTTTCACAATTTCCGCATACAACAAGTAGATGGGGAAGTAGAATTGAGAGAATCTATTTTGGAGCTACAGACGACGCCATAAGAATCTAGCTTCTGTTTGGGATTGAAGGCATATAAAGAGGGTAATGACGATGCTTTTCTGCTGATGGCAATGACGTGGACGATGCTTACGCTGCTGCGTTGGTGAGGGTTGGGCTCTCGTCGTCCTTGAACTTGCAGTGACACAGATACGGAGATTTTTTTTTGTTTCTTTTTGCTTTTTCTGTGCCTTATCAGCAAAGAATCATTCAAGAAGCTTTTTTCTCACTACTTTCAAGTGAGAAATAATCTGCTGGGTCGCTTCAGCAACCAGCTTCAAGTGTTGATTATGTACCATGAAATGGTCATGACTAAACCCTAAACCCTATATCGTGAACGACATTAGGTAGTCTACTAGGGTGGCTAAACCCTAGTAAACTGTTAGGAAGCTCGAATACAATACAAATAGGCTTATGCTAATTTAGGCAATAAACTTTTGATATCCTTGATTAGGTATTTGGGACATTTTTCCATATATGATAAATAATGTCCCTTTTTTTATTATGCAAATATGAACATGGAGTTTGAGGTTGAATGTGGTCTTAATTTTTAAAGGTTGTTTTTAAAAATTAAAAATCAAGTGAACCACTTCAAGTTTAATCATTTTCAATGCTGAACTCATCTTATTTACAAATGTGGGACATGAGGTTGATGGTACAATGATAAATCTATGGTACAATATTTCCAAACAATTTTGTAATATAAATTGAATAGAATTAACATATATGTCTTTTGTAATGTGAGGATTAAAAATAAGTACAATAAAATTTGATTTAGGATGTGTCACTAGCATATGACAATAGCACGTGTCAATAGCATGTGGTTGTAAGTCACAAGGCTTTGAGATGAATCACAAGTCGAATTATTAGACTTTTATCAATCTACAATTGAAGCAAAATCTTTATATAAAGTTTTGTGTTTTCATGTGGCTACATCTTCCAACAAGTACAACAACTAGAAACAAAGTTGTGAAACCTAATAATGGTATCCACATTTGTGATAAGCTAGTATAGTTTAAAAGCCCAATAACCATATAACAAAAGATTGAATAGTTATAGGTATGTTGGTTTATTCAAATTTTGGAATTTCATATCCTTTGCAACATTTTGAACCTTAGCATTTGATTTTAAGTTAGTGTTTTTTCTTGATTGAAATTTTGTGACAACAAAGTATAATGGCTTGGATGTCGCAATGCAAAGTGGTTCATTTATTGGGTTGCAATGCACACTTTGTTTGTTTTGATTTAAAACTTAAAAGTTTTTTTTTAATTTGTATTTTTTTTCCCATGGGAACAAATGAAATGTGTATTGTGTATAATGATTTTGTGGGTGCCAAATATGGTTTTCATGATTTCAAATGTGATTTAATACTAAATTTTTTGTTAATGTGTTTCTAGAATTTAATATGATCATTTCATGTATGATGATTTTTTAAGCACACATAGTCACCTTCTTTCATCACTATTCATGCTTTTAATTAAAATTCAAAATTCAAAAAAAATATGGTGTAAAAATGCAATGCAAATACAAAATTTAAATTTAAATTTAAATTTAGGGTGGTTTAAACATGTGGATATTAAAATTTTAGATAATAATAATGTATAGGGGCGAAATATCCTTGGGTGGTACCATTAGAATCACTTTGCCAAAATCAAGGAAAGTTGGACTCAATTTTTTAAAAAAAATTCATCTATTTATACATTGGTTTATTTAATTGGACTAGGTGGCCTATGTTTTTTCCATCTATGCACACATTCATGAAAAATAATGAGCACCAAAAAATTTATGATATGCATTAACATTTTGAATCTTGAACCATTCCTAATCCAATTCTAACCCCATTTTTGACTTTTTTTTTAAAAAGTGTACTTACACTTACACATTAGATATTTTTTCTTGTTCATTTGGTACATGCACAAAGGAATGATCCAAACTAGTCACTAAAATAACAAAAGATAAAAATAGTTATCATTTGTGTTCTTGACATCAATGGCCCTTTAGGATTTCACAATCTTGACTTGAAAAATTCATAGCTAAATGAAAATTGATTCAATCAATTATCTATAAAAGACATCAAGGGGTGTTTGCAAGCTAGAGTGTCCATTTTTGGACGTCAATGCATCAATTTTTCTACACCCTCATGGATTGAATTATGTCTCATGTCAATTTTTTTTGTTCATTTTATGAAAATAGACTAATTTATATGATTATTATACAATTTATTGTGATACAATACTAAAATCAGTTAAAATAAATATTTTTACATCACATGGGTGATTTAAAATTGTAGACAAGTTATAGTGTCACAGTCTTTAATAAGTTGGAAATGGATTCATTATAATCATGGTTTGTAATAAAATAACACCATTTTCTCTCCAAAATTCAAAACCTATCTTTGAAATTTAAAATGAAGCTTTATTAACCATTTCAATCGTATGAAAGTTTGATGGAATTTTAATGACATTAAAAAATAAATGAAAGAAATAAAGTTCTTCATGTTCACATTTTTAAAAATTGAGATGAAAATTTTCAAAAAAATTGAAAATTAGCCTATACTATAGTGACATGTAGCATTATTTTATAAAAAAGATGAGTAATTTCATAAATATAAAAGCTTATATTTTTGGCCTATAAAAAATACACTGTGAAAAATCCTAAAATGGATTCCATTATGGACACAAAAGTGTTCCACTCTAGAGAGAAAATGCCCCAAGTAGGTTGGCATTTAAAATATTTTTAAAAACTAACATCCAAGATAAATTCCCAAAAAAATAGATTCCTTTTGTGTTCTTGATAAAAAAAAATCTCTGGTGTTACATTTCTGAAACTTTTTCCTTATGCATTCATTTTCTACACCAAAATTCATTTTTTTGTAAATTTAATTAAAGTTTTGAATTATTTTTGACTTGGGTAACCTTTTGATAAAAAATTTGGAACAAAAAATTTCTTTATGTAAAAGCTATGTTATTTAGAAGTTGGTTGGGTCTCAGAAATTTGGGTTGTGACGTTCCTAGTGGTATCACCCAAGAATAAGTTTGCCCATAGGAAAAATTAAAGCTCCCCAACATGATACCCCATAAACAATGCCCTCTTTTAGGCATGCAGAGGGAAAAATTAATACATAACAACCCTCCCAAGATCCTTGTTTCATAGTTCAAAAATAATTAACCATAGTTTGATTTTTAGAAGATTGATTATATTACAATTTTTTATGTTTTTATTCAATGTCTTTATGGGAATCACATAATGCACATACTAACAACCTAATCACAAGTGAGAAATTTGTGGAAATTTAATCCATGGCACAAGTTATGACAAAAACCACCTTATTAGATTATGTTGCAATAATGTGAATTGTTTAGAAAAGACTACAACATGAGTAGCCAAAACCACACAAATATCGTTTTTTGGTGCATGTGTGGAGCCGTAACAATAGTTAATCAAAACCAAATGTTCAAAATTTATAATATGCCAAAAAGAATATTGACCAATGTTGAATTGAATTTTTTGCTTGTTGTTTGGAACATGTTATCCACTTTGTCTCATGAAATCATAAGAAATTCACCCCCTCCAGCCTTCTCAAACCCAAAGAATTATAATAAATCTTTCAACCTCCCAAGTCCCTCCTTTTGCTATGGATTGAACAATGATAATACAAAAATAAAATTTTAAACTTTCCCAAAAGTATAGATAAAGTTTATAAAAGAAAAAGGGGAAAAAAAAAAAAAACACAAAAAATAAAGATGAGATACAAAAAAAAAACCATTAAAAAAAATCATAACATTTATTATTCGTGCATTTGATATTTTGGATTTGTTAATCAATGTTTTGAAA
>Ga0116231_10001047_pt1 | contig 54616 bp, 30 predicted proteins | sample S1TSphgellanicum_2_FD_89695 | JGI IMG/M metagenome (GOLD analysis project Ga0116231, IMG submission 89695) | Host-associated microbial communities from peat moss isolated from Minnesota, USA - S1T2_Fd - Sphagnum magellanicum MG | ecosystem: Host-associated > Plants > Peat moss > Unclassified...
GCCCTTCTGTTTTTTCTTTTTGGCTGTTCTGGGTTGTGTTGTGGTGGGGGGTTTGTGTTGTTGTGTGGGGGGGGGGGGGGGGGGGGGGGGGGGGAGTGCACTCTCTCTGCCTTCCTGTGCCTCCAATGCTCGGGATCTGTTACCATGCGCATGGATGAATTTCACAAGCTTTTGTTTGTGGGAGGAGGCCATGGGGGAGAAGTTCATTGATCGATCCATAGCTTCATCAGGGATGACCATGCATGCATGAGTTAGCCATGTGTGTAACAATAGCCTTTGGTTCTCGTCCCCCACTTTTTTTTTTTGCCTTTCCATCTTTGTTTGGCTTTGCTTAGGAAATCCTGATTTGTGCACATGTGATACTGGCTGTCTACCTTGGCTTAACAAAGTATAGAATAAGATAACAATAGATTGCATTACATGTAATTTTTTGAGTGGGTTTGCAACCTTAAACCTAGTAGGTTATTCCTGGAAAGCCATTCAATGGTGGCTTGAAGCTTGAACTAGTGTGGTGGTTGTGTTTAAGAGCCATTAAAAAAACAATTCTTTGTTTGTCGAATTATACTCCCTGTTTCGGAGCTGCTTGACATAATTCTTATCCAGCTTTTGTTGAATGATTTTGATGATTGGTCATATACATGTGGTAGCTATACAAGTTGCTTTGTACTATGATAATGACAGTTTTTTTTGCTACAGGGAAGTAACAGAACTTAATATGCAAAGGAAGTGGGAGATCACTCACTTCTTGGAGCGATGTGTGAAGTATCTTTTTCCTTGCATATTGAACTCAAACGCTCCTACAACTTCATCCCAAAGTGTTATGACTTCATCCAGAGATGTGAGTATCTTATCTTGCCTTGGAAATGTTGTTTGTCCATGAAGCAATAAGATAAGCTTTGTATAGTTTGTAGACAGTATTGTTAGAGTTTATGGGTTAATCCTTTCATACCCTTGAGAATTAATTTCAATTGGATACCTGGAAACAAATCTATTTGAAACCAAGAATGAAAGATGCCATTTTATGGGACAAAGCTCACATTGGCAATGTGCACAAGTTCCCTTAAAACTGGAATAACCACTGCACCATCACACATATCATGCACACAAATGTAAGACTTGAGTTTCTTGTGATTTATCTTCACAAAGGCATTCATCTAAGTAATTTATGATATTGTTCTCAGTTTTTTCAATACACAAATAAAATCATGGCAATACCCAAGTAGCTTGTGCCTTGGACTTATGTTTCTAGTTGGGCAATGCAATCATAATCTAGTAACCCATTAACATCTCGTATGTACCTCTCTTGCAAATCAGGATCAACTGGTCCATCAGTTGTGGCCACCTGAAGATGTTGTCTGCTCCACCAATTTTGATGTGGTCTTATTTCATGGCATACAACGGCCAGGTGAAATGGATTCTTGGATGAGCACTTGGGTGCAACGTAATGACCCCACCAATTGTTGGGCTCAAAATTGGCTACCACAAGACTTGGGTGAAAATGTTCGCGTGCTTGCACTATCATATGACTCTTGTGTTGTACAATGTGGCAACCAAGGCAATATAGATGGTGTCTCTGGAATTGCACACAACATATTGCAAAATCTTGTGTTCAGGTTTATTTTGAAACATATGCACACTAGTTGATATAGGGAAGAAGCTTTTGATCACATAAATCAGAGGGCTATGGGCACACCTTAGTTGGCCTAGGTTGCAAGAAAAAAATCTGTTGTAAGGTTTATTGCAATAGTGAAGGTTAGATTGCATGCATGTAGCACATAGCTACCATGAGTATGTGTAATGGGGACTATGGTCTAACCAAGAAAACCCAGAATTTGGCCATGAATGCAATTAACCATGTATTCCATATTTATTTGTAGAAATCTTATGGCTGAATTTCTTAAACCAAAAGAGATTGACCCAAAAGGATTAAATTGACATTGGCAAGATATTAATTATCAAAATGTTACTGAATTTGTTTAATTTCCCAAGCTCACATACTCTAGTGATATGTATTTAGTCATGAACATGGCCTATGTGGATAAAGTGTATATTCTCTTCAAACATGCCATGTTCTACTTAGTGTTTATTGTGATAATTCTAATATGGATGTTTCATATTGTATTGTGCTTTGCAGTGACAGGTGGGAACTAGGTAAACAACGTAAGTTTGTGATGATAGGGCATTGTTTTGGAGGCCTTGTCCTCAAAAGTTTGATGGTGGAGGCACGCAAGATAGCAAAAAGAAAACCAAGAAATATGCTTGATATGAAAAATGCAGCATCTGCCAAGACGTTCTTGAAAAATTTGAGAGGTGTTGCCTTTTATGCAGTTCCCCATTTTGGTTATGAGTTAGACTTGAACTTCACTCAATTCTATTCAACCTGGTTGGACAGTGGTGCCGAGTGGGCAGGGATCATGCAGATTCTGAAAGATAATCAAAAGATGGCTGAATTGTCTCAAACTTGTGAAGACATAATAGACGAATTTTCCATCAATGTGTTTGCTTTCCTTGAAGGCACACCTACTGAGGAGATGGTAAGCATTGATGAACACATATATCCTTGTGCATTCAATAAACATGATGTTGTTTGGGAAATATTATATGGGCCATATCTCAGTCATTGACTTTTGAAAATGTGGTTTAAACTATAGAAATGTAAGTTGGTGGGAAACATTGGAGCTCAAAGTTTAGCAAGGCGCAATTATATTATTTTGGAGTATTGTGATCACTTCACTGTATGCAAACCACCTGACAAGGAACATCCCAGTTACCATAAGCTTTTGGAGTTCATCAAAACTTGTCGTGCACAAAAGGTGAGTTAACACATAACCCATTTCATTTGTTTGTCATTATGATGAAGTTGGTGAACTTTCTAACTCTCATTTGATCCATCAAGATGCAATTTGCTATTTCATTGTCAAACTTGTTCAAATGTGTATGTGTGTGAAAAGCTGATGTGCTTTGTGGGGTTGGTATGGCTTCAACTTGGATGTCCTTTCACATTGGGAAAAAGGATAGAAATTGTTAGCAACTAGTTGTTTATGAACTACAATTTAAGTTGGAAATTGAGTCAATAAGTGTTTTACAAACATCTATGGGATGAAACCAACGTTAAGGTTGATCATTGTTTTGCAGGAAAAACAAATTTATTGTGGGAGGCCGAGTTGGCAATTAAGTTATTATGTGGAATCCAGTCTTATCAAAAAGCTTCTAAAAAGCTTGATGGATAAAGAGTCAAAACACATCTTAGTGCATGGACCCTATGGTTCTGGAACGACCACTCTTGTGGAATATGTATTGCAAACATATGCCAATGTTTTACGAGACCATTTTTTTGGAGGGATTTTTAAATTGGAATGTGGCCCTGATGATTATGACAATATTAGATTAATAGCATCCCAAAAGGATTTATTACAACAGCTTGCACCTGGAGATCATGAGGTATGGTGGCTGTCATTCTTGTTACAATGGAAAACTATGAGTTTAGTAGTTGATTGCTATAAAAGACATTAATTGATTTTTAAAAAATCATATGCACAAGTGAATGCATTTCTAACCACATTCTAATGTTCAAATGTTTGGTATTCATGTGTGAAAACTATTTTGTGCAGATATCCAGGTTAGAATCCATGTCCATCATGACAATTAAGTCAATGCTACAAGAACAACTAAATATGTGTCCAGGCCCTTGGTTGTTGTTCATCGACAATGTGTGGAGTGTTAAATCAATCAGTCAATTACCTGTCCCAATGATGAATCTTGCAAATTAGTAATCACATCAAGGTTTGAGTTGACAAAATTTGATGCCACTCGAATCAAGATTGATGAGGATAGCAATTGGCACATTTCTATCCAACTACTTGCAAGTGAAGCTGCAAATGACCCCAATGTGACCGAATTTCCTCCAGGCTGCGAGGTAATTAGTGCCTTGTCTACTTATGTGGTCAAACAAAAATGGATTAAGTAGTAGAAAATCTTTTTGCCAATCATAGTTGAATGGTATCGACTTTGAAGAAAATACCACCAAAAGTTGGATTCATGTTGTTGTTGGCTTCTCAAAACATTGTCCTTTGATGTAATTTTGAAATGTGATGGCACTATGACATTGCACCAGGTTGCATTAAATGATCCATTGTTTGTGATGCAGGATATAGCAAGACGATTGTTGAGAAAGTGTAAGGGATGCTTGTTGGCTGTGAGAATTCTTGGTATGGCTTTGTCTGAAGTTCAGAAGACCCCAAAAGAATGGGCAAAGGTGGAGAAACAATTTAGATACTACTTTGATGAAAGTAACCTTGTTCCAAGTGACTATGAATCTTCTAGAAGCTTATATGCTACAATTGCTTTGAGTCTTTATTATGGGCGAGAAAAGGATTCCTCAGTGGGGATGGAAAATGTACTTCGAGCATTATCACTATTTGATGCTGTGGGGATTTGGCTGATGCCAGAGGATTCGATGCTGGCTGCAGTGGAGTTTGCATGGCATTGCTTACAACCTCCAGAGGCGATGGGTTGCTTTGATGTTTATTTGCAAGATCTTGTAAGGAAAGGCCTTGTAGAAATACAAACAAACATTGTTGGGACAACATGTTTGTGTATTGATGACTTGGTAAGAGAGTTTATTGCAATGAAGTTGAAACCTGTTAATTTGCATATGGGAGAAGATGTCCGGACAGAGATTTTGGCCTTCTATGTTGCAATATATGGTGGAAAGCAAATCCGAGAGAATACAATATCTCTTTCCTATCCCATACCTCCCGATCTGGAAAAATATTTATCTGATTTGTTAGTGCGAGCGCAAGCAGTAGCCTTGGTAGACGATTCATTAGCAAATGCCTTGGAACACTTAATCCAATTCATGGCCAATGCAACTGGAAGATACCCATCTCAATTCGGAATCCATTACTGGACAGATTGGGACAACTTTTGGAATAGTCATTTGGCGTTGAATCGGTTTAACTTTTGGAGGAAGTGGATTACGGAGGGGAAATTGTGGGATGAGTGAATGCATCTTGGGACATGAAATTGACTAGGAAGGTGGTATAGTCAAGTTCCACTGTATTTGAATTTCATGGACGATTGAAAACCAACTCGTTATATCAAGGAAACATTTCTACAAACACGAAGTTTCATTATATGTAAGGTAATGAGACATCACAAAGACCAAAAAAATGCAGTTTTTATGTTGGGAGATTTTATTCATGTGGTGTAGGTATGAAAATGTTATCAAGACCAAAATCCTCCTTGATGGCTTGTTTTGGTCTTGTGATTTTCCTCTGCATAAGAAATTTCATCTGAATCCTTGCCTCCATCTATTTGTTGGAATTTTATAGACTATGGTAATCAATGGACAATTGCATGTCAACAGTGGAATGACTACATGTGACATGTGCCATTGAAGATGTACTAATATGTAAAGTATAAGGATTTTGGCAACATATTTTATTTTTAAATCTACCTATTTTTCATCATCTCACGTGTGGATCTTATTCTTTTTCATTTCATGTATTAAACTAGAGTGTGTTAGATGAGTGTTGTGGTTTTCTATTGTCTTGTTGATTGCATTCTTTTTTGTAGACATGCCATAATAGGTCTTGAGATTCTCTTCTTTCTCCACAAAGCCAAGGTGGTTTGTTCACAGTTTGATAATGGTTAAACTATGACGATAATGGCAAATCAAGATCAAACTCTTTTATCTTCATGTTTTAGTGAAGAATATGCTTTGCTTTGAAATCAATACAGCCAGCATGACCATTCCAATTGATGCTATACTACTGATCCACAAAGAAAATGGGGTTGGGGCCACTTGGCTTGTTTGAGAACTCTTCCCTACAAATCCACTGGTACCGCACTCTATTGCTTACAGAAGCCCACAAAACAAAACACATTAACACCTCTTTAATCAACTTTATAGTGTCAAAAAGTCCACCTCTTCAACCATATCAACACCTACTAGTGCGCTCTTGTGTTGGGCCCAAGTATAATAAACCTCCTGTAAATGTCACCATTATCAATACCATTCAGGTCAAAATGGGCTTCATTTTAGAGTTCTTAAGGAAATCCATATTTGGTTTGTGAAAGAATCATTGTTTAGTTTTTAAATGAATTTTCGAAAAACAAAAATCATTCTGAATTCAATAACCTTTTTTTTCTTGGTTCAAAAATTGTGAAATAATAACAAATGTGCACACCGTCTCATCAAGTTACTGAAGTCAAAACCATTATTCGATCATGTTTTTCACATTTTTTGTCAACCTGGATACCACATTTACTTTTGCAGCTAATTATTTATGAAATTTCACGCTCAAATTGTTTGTCAAGGAATATCCAATTTGTATTGTGGTAGGCTTATTCCTTGATCATTTGAATGGGGTCCAAAGAATTGGTTCCTAGGCTTGCAACTAATCTGCCTTTTACCTCTTTCTCTCTTTGTTTTTTTTGTTTTTGAATTTGTTAAAAAAAAACTACCATTTTACCATAATCTCTTTTGTTGAAGGGAAATAAAATCAAAAGTGTAGGCTTGAAGGTTGGAATTACTTTGAAAAGGGTTGAATCAAATGCATGAAGAATGCAACTATGAACTTTAATAACATCTCATAACAATACTACACAAAATCAATTGTCTAATATTAGGGCTCCAAAAATCAAAAAACTGCTAGGATTGGGATACCTGCAATGTTTTTTTCTAAAGTTTTCTCTGCAATCTGCAGGTAGGTTTCTTTTAAATGGTTTGGTTTGCACAGATATGACTGCTTCAGGGTTAAGTAATAGAACCCTCTCTCTCTCCTATTGCATCTATGAAACTATGAGTAAATGCTAAAGAGTTTAGCAGAAAAAAAGTAGCAAGTCTCTGGAAACACCATTATATTCTTGAATTTTTTTCTAAATTCAATGATTAAGAACATTAAAATTAAAAAATATTATTGATATCATTAAGTTTTCAGAGTCAATACCACCTAAAAAATGTATTGGAAAATATATATAATTAATTTTTTAAAAAGTATGTTCTATATTTTTCTAAAGTTTGGTGGGTCTAATAATATGACGGAGGCATTCTTGCTGATACCACTCAAGGATACTTTTGCCCATTTATTCAAAAGCATTAAGGTCCTTATATGCCTATTGAAATTGCTCCTTTCATATAATGGCTCATTGGACTTTGCATTCAACCTAGTGAAATGAAGGTCATATATTTCACTTAAGCACATATTAGACCCCTTGTCAAGTTGTGTTAGGCCTCCATTTCATTTCATAAATTGAACCAATCTTGCCCATTTTCATTTCTAATTTGTCAAAAAGAGTATTCCATTACTAAATCACATGCCTACCCTTGCCATTTGAATCCCCCACATCATATAATCATTATTGGCGCCCATGCTAGCAACAAGTGGTGATCATGGTTTAGAATTTATGGCCCTAGCTAGCCCCATCACCCAACCCTCTATTGATGAATCAAAGGCCGCAACTTGTAATGTTCGTCATCAAACAATACAGGGTATGTATTAAACCAACCTCCAAGCTTTCATTGTAAATCACTACCCAACATTCTCGACAAGACATATGGTACCAATGACTTGAACAACTACCAATGCTTGCCACCAAGCCTAATCATATAATTCTAACAGATAAAACCTACCCATTATAATTATAAGTTAGTTGTGCATGCATATAACACCAATGACACATGGGCAACCCTTGCAACAACATGGGGAAAATGACTATAATGTTAATTTGTCAACATGATGCAACTTAGGTGGAAATTATCATAGGGTTTTGTCCACTTGGTCCAAGTTATAAAAAAATAAAATACAATAGGGGTTAACATTGCCAAATTTCATGAATTCAACATTTTCTACACAACATAATTCTACACCAACAAAAGTGTTTTGACTAAACAATTGTGAAATGCTAAAGGATCCAAAATTAAGATCTTGCATTACTTACAAATGGACATGTTTAATAGATTGCAAGGTTGGATCAAACTTGAAGGTATTAAGGTGTGTTATTAACACATGATGTTTGTAATAAAACCTTTCACCATGGCAAAATTTGCAATTGCAAACTAGTTTGGAATGTTTCTTGGAGATGCCGTATGCCTCCTCCATTTGTCAAAGCTTTTCATCTTTAATGTGTATTTGAGCTTGAAGGTCCATACGATTTAATTACTTGAAACTCCCCACTATGTGTACATTAATTGGTCTTCTAGTACTACATTTCAAAGGGCACAAAAAATTAAAGCAAGTAACACATGGTAACTTGAATGCCAAAATAATCTTTTGCAAGTCACACTAACTCATGTTTAGTTGAGAACATGACATTTGTAGATCAAAAAATCTACATTTATTAAAGAGGTCATGCACCCATAATTTTTATTATTTGAACCTTTATACCCTTTGTTTAAGGATGACCATATGATAGATTCCAAAAAATCACCCATTTACCAATTCTTTGTAATTTTTCATCATTGAAATTATCCATACCTTTACATAATAATAAAGTGTGACATTACATGTCCTTTTACATATCCAAATAGGCAGGTAACGAATAGGATATAATATGAAAGTTTCACCATAAACAATTTTTTTTCTTAGTGTAAATTTTTCATGCTTTAAGGGCAAATTTGTGTGTCTTTATATTTTGACAACTTGAGAATTTCACTTGTAATAATTGGGAAACTAAAATGGTTGAAGTTGTCATATTTGCCATCAATATTTTTTTCATTAACAAAAATTTGCCAAGAAATGAAATTAAATAATGAAAAAGTGATTTAAGGGGTATTCAATTGCCAACATCTGAAAAAAAATAGAAATAATCATATTTTTATATTTGGTTCAAATAGGTAACCAAAAATATAAAAGGATGTTCATTTTTTTAAAAAATTATATCTTGTTTATAATCAAATTTAACTATATCTTCCTATGGTTGACAATCGCCTTATAGTTATATTGAAAATTTGACAAAAAAATCATTTAATTATTTGCTATAGAAGATTGAGGATTCGAGTTGATCCATAGCCACATAAGGGTGTCAACCGATGTTGTGTAGTTAATGAAATCTACATACATCCATTGACTTCATTTTTTTAGAATTTAAAAATTGAAAAATCATTGGTTCCAAGTTTCTAAAAACCAATCAAGACCAAAAAACCATTTATTTTGGTTATTTCAAAAGCCTTAAAGAATTGACAAGTTTCATGTTCATAAAAAAATTGGTAAAGAATTGACTACTTTATAAGTGGTTGTTTGATTTTTTCAAAAAACGATTTGAGAACTTTGATTATATATCAAAATCAAGTTTTTGATTTTTTGACAACCACAATTATAAAATTTAAAAAATCACATTTATAATTGTTAGCTTTTGTTGTGTTTTTAAAGGGCCAACCACACTTGATCTTAGATTCATAATGTTAAGGAGTGCCCTAACACAATATAATGATGATGTGGCACCTTCATTGATGCTAACATCATTGAAAACTAACAACCTTTTGTATTTTGTGATTTGTCCACATCAAGCAATGGCTAATACTTATCTTCTCCTTTTTCAAGGTTTGCAATTTGGTACTTGCGTTTACTACTATTTATAGATAGTTACGATGGAACTTTGCAATTGAATGTAAAGTATAGATTTTTTAACTTGTAGTAGAAATGATAATTTTCTTGGAATTACTTTGGACATTGAACCTTCATACACAAGAAATGTAAACTTACATTATAATAGAAACATAATTTTGTTTGGAACTATCAATAAAGGCATAACTTTGAATTGTTTTGGACATTAAATCTTTATGTAAAAAGATGTGTAGACTTGGATTCACACTAGAACTTGGACACAAGAAGAAAGAGGTATGAATGAGCCAAGAGACTTAGACACACACAAAAAAATGTATAAATGAAGGAAGATGAAAAAAAAGGAGGGGGGGGGATGAGGGAAAAGAGGAAGGGGGTGCTAATAGTGAGTTAAACCTTCATTTTTTGAAGCTTTACATAAACCAAAAATTATTTCTAAAATGCACATATTTTGAAGATTAATTGTTGGTAAACATTGGGGATTAACACTAAGTCAACACCAATGCCATGCCACATGTGACATAAGATTCACTGTTAGCTAACATTGCAAGTGGGGACTGCCATACTTTTGAATTAACAGCTAACATTGCAAGTGGGGACTGCCATACTTTTGAATTAACGTAAACATTGTCCGAACACCACCATTGCCATCAAGTGTGATTGACCTTTAACTATTTCCAAATTGTGCCCAAGAAGTTTGTGATGGAACAAAGTCCTATTATAGGGTTCTTTCTACAATGTTTTGAAGTTTGAACATAGATTACTAAACATAACCATTTCCAAAACCAATTATTCATAACATTGTAATTTTCATGCAACATAGTAACTTTTATTTTACTTGCAAAATTTTGTTGAAAAATGAAATAAAATTCAAAAATTTGAAAATGAAATGATTTTTGGAAGGTTTTGATCACCAAAAGTGATTTTTAAATAATAAAAGAAACCAATATTTTATATTTGGTTTTTAGTGTGTAACCACAAAAAATATAAAAGGTTGATTAAAGATTTGTGTTTCATATATAGTTAATAACCAAATTTGGTTAACTTTTCCTCGGGAAAATTGCCATTTTTTCTACATCTTCCTATAAATGATTACTACTTTCTTTTTTTTTAATTCCAAAAGAAATACTACAATGCATTAAGAAAAAAATTCCACCTTAACATTGACCATGGCAACATGGTAGCCATCCATGTTTGCTTAGACAAAAATGACCCAAAAAAACGTGGAAGGGAGTGAGTGGCAATGTGTTTTTGGTCAAATTTTTGGTGTAACCAAATTGGAAGTAATCCATAAAAAAATTTAGCCAAATTTGGCTACAAGCTAAATATGAGAACAAAAAAATTTACACATTCTACTTTTTGTTCGGGTAAACTAATTAATGATGATTGAACACTTAGTGTATTAGTCATCAAGCTCATATTCAATATACCTCTTTTGTATCTAGGTTCTGAAAATAAAATTTGGACTATTAGATTGCGCACATACTAGCCTTAAAATAGTTCAATTTGGTTTTAAAAATAGAAAGATATACCCACACAAAGTTGGGGTCATAAAATTTGTGAAAAAAATTGCACCAAACACATGCAACCCATGGGGAGTTCATTTGCCACCTATTGACAAACAATAATGCCCTAACTACCAAATGTTACCTACTTCCATCACCAAGATAAATGACAAATCTCTTAATCAAAATCCTCAAAATCACCATTTAGCTTTAAACAATGTGGAGATTTAATTTTGATTAGGGCTTCTAAATTTACAATGATGGGTGTATGCACTCTCATTCACCAACAAATTCTCAAATGATCCTCAAAATTGTGGGCACTGCTCCCTCATTCTAACAAACAAAATATCCTAACTCCTCACCATTGTTCCTCATCAATATGTGTCAACTTTTTCACCCCACCCTTGCTCCTTTCTTCTAAACCACTTACATCATAAGATGTATAATTAAGAAATTTTATTTAATGAAATCCGGTTCATTCCTTGCTTCCATTGTGATTTTGATTTTGAATTTTTTTTTAGATCTATAATGCTCTCGACTGATGTGTTGTAAGAGTTGGTTTGCCCCTTGCAAATTTTTAAAAGAAACAAATTTTGCAAGTCTCCCCATGCCCCATTGTTGCTTTTATATGATTTATTTTTGTAGTCGTTTTGATGTTAAATGGCTACTAACTGCATATGGATGCAAGATTGACTTTGTGTTATGCTTTGTCATCAAATGGGATATGACCAAAATGATTCATTTGATCCTCTCACCTAAATATTTTTGTAAGTGGGTTGTTGTTAAACATTTTTTTTTGACATGTGAATAGTTCTTGTGTTGTGGCAAGGTTTTTTCAATATATGTAGCCTATTTTACCTTAAGCTACATGTCCTTATAAATCATATATGTAGCATATTCCTATTCAAAATATTCCATGTGAGGTATTCCATGTGACTATTGGTATGATCCATGGGCATCATCATTCATCCTAATTGGGCGTGATAATTTTTGTAGTTTCACGCTTGAATACATCCATAAGGAAATGAAATGTGAAATTTTTTTTTCTAAATTGTGGTTAAATTCCTAATCTTTCATTGGAAGTATTAGGTTGTAGTTCACAAAATGATGTGAAGCTGGGTTCAAATTGAAACTATTCCTCTAGCAAGATTCAATCATTAGCCAAGAGGCCAAATGCACAACAACACGAAGGTATAATAAATAAAAACTTTGAACCAAACATTGGTAGTTAGGTGATGTAATTTGTCACCATCTCAAGTTGTAAGATATCTTGTCAAGTTGGATGTTGGATTGAGCTACTTCCCTTTAGGATCATCATGTATGATATTACTTCCCCCGAGGTTCTTTCTAATAACTTTAAGGTTTAAGGTTTACATTGTTGAACTTCAAATAATCATTGTTTTTCCTCCAAGTCTGATCCTCAACTTTGTGCATGAACACATAACAATTCCAAGTAGTCTACCAAGGCAAAAGAAATCTTTACACAACCAAAAGAAATCAATATGGAATAGGAGGCAATAACCTTGTTGGTTGGCGACCTCATGTTGTTTGGCAACTATTTGCTTGCTATTGAACCTTACGTGGAAAAATTATTCCACATCTAGGATTCATGTCCATGTACTTGTATGGATTTACTCGAATGCCTGCGCAATTTATTTGGTGAAACTTATTACCCATTTCCTTCACATAGATGTTGGAATCTAGGTTGTATCAAACTATGTTTTAGCCCATTTCTCAACTACTTTTGAGCTACTCAATCCATTATAGACCCCACATTTGTTACTCTCTTTGATTTCTTCTCTTCTTTATTTTTTTGTTTGTCTTCATTGATTTCCTTTACAACTGCCTTGCTCATGGCCTTTTTTCACATGATATATAAGTACTGATCAAATGTTACTACATGGGATTGGGAGTAATCAATTAATGGTTTTTTTCCTTTTGTTTATTTTGTAGGTAAACGAGGCAGTAAAAACAAGTTAGCATAGGCATAGATCCTTGTGTTAGAGTTGGTAGAAAAGACAAAGTTTCTTGCAACACATCGTGGCTATCATCTAGGTTTACACCATTGAACTCCTTTGGCTACTTTCTAATGTTAATAAGGCTATGACGGATGTTGACATAGTAATGTTGGTCATGTTCAGACCTGTTAGGAAAATCTTCAATTGTTGATTAAAAAACCACTTCACCTATATGTAAAAGGTTTATAACTACACATTCTTTTCCCCGATCACTAGTAAAAAACCCCCTTTCGCAATTACATTTTCAATTAATGTTCAACTGTAAACCAAGTTGAAAACTACACATATAGTGTTAACTTATTTATTGCAACTGATAACTATTTTTTGTAATTATTAAGCAATAATGTCGATAAATACAAGTCAAGAGTGAAATTATAGTTGAAAATGTATGTCACATGTCAACACCATAACAATAGCCATTACGTGCCCTACTTGCCAATTTAGTTACAAATTGTTTTACAAATCAAGTGGAGGGATGTTAATTGCATTCAACTAGTGGATGAACTTCATTTGTTGACTAAACATGATGTCAACCAAAAATATAATTACAATTTCAACTAAGTTGTAATTATGTTACAACTATATAAATTGAACATTTGACCAATGGTTTGGTGACATGTGGCACATTCAGAAAATGTCGAATGAATGAATAATTAAATGGCACATGGCACATCCACATCAAAAGGTTAGGCCACATGGCGTTTAAGCATAGGTTAAGTTTAATCCTAGGCACCTAGGCTAAATTTAAACATAGGCCATTTAATTTAGGCTTAAGTTAAAGCTAGACCTAAACGCCTATGTTAGGCCTAGACCTAAATCACATGGCAATTAATAAATGAAATCTTGTTCCATTTGGTTTAGCTTTTAAGGTTGAACCTTTTTTATTGGTTCATCCCAAATGGCTATTACATTTTCATGTTTATTGTGTTCTTTAACAATTTTACTACAGTCCTTTATATAGTTTGGATTGATAGAATGGAAGCCAAACAATATAGGATAAAAAATTTAGTTATAAGTTAAGGTAGACACACCTATCATTGAACATTTTCCACTTTTGAGATTCAAGGAACATTTGTAACTTTTTATTTTGCGCTTCCATTGACATAAAAAATGTTCAATTTGGTTTTCGAATGAGGGAAAACTTGAAAGTGTTCATGATATAATACCATTTGGTGATTTAAGCATGTTTGCCCTAGTTGTAACCCAATTGCAGCTGAATTATGGCTAATCTTATAGGTTAAACCTACATGTTAAACCTATAAATTAAACTTAGAAGTTAAACCTAAATTAAACCTAAAGGTTAAATGTAAAAGCTAAACCCAAAAGCTAAATTTAAGTTAAACCAAAAAGCTAAGTTTAGGTTAAACCAAGAAACTAAAATTAGGTTAAGCAAGAAAGTTGAACATAAAAGTTAAATTTGCAAGCTACTTGGGTTAAATTCTTAAATTAAACCTAGGTTAACTTAGAGGCTAAACCTAAGCAAAATGTAAAAAGCTAAACTTAGGCTAAATATAAAAGTTAAACTTAAGCTAAATTCAAAAAATAAATTTAAACAAAACCTAAAGGCTTAACCTTCAAACTACTTAGGTTAAACCTAGAGGCTAATCTTAGAGGTTAAACCTAGGTTAAAGCTAAACTTGTTTTTTAGAGGTTAGGCAAAGGACCTTTGGTAGGAGCTTACTCAAATCAAAATTTGGACAATTGTGGAAACAAAAATCTGAAATGGTAACTTTGTTAACCTAGTTATAAATCTTTTTCTGATGTAGTCATTAGATTTTCAATGGGACCACCATGGAGTACCTTGGAAGCCCACGTTGTTGTAAAAAACATATTATTATACCTTTTTGTGTGTTTGTTATAACCTTCAACGTAGAAATGTCTATCTTTCATTCATTGTGGAAACTTACATGTTTATGTGAATCCATGTTTTTAATCTAACGATGTTGAACATGCAAATTTTAAGAATTTTCAAGTGGCAAATAGAACCTTCAATTAGGCAATATCCATCAAATACTTTAATGTCAAAATGGGACTCACCTTTCTCTCATTTGTTTAATGTGATCTGCTTCCCCTACTACTAAGATAATATGTGGTGTAACTAAAGTAGTTGTAATATAGTTGTACAAGCTAATCTAAACTTAGTTAACCCTAGACCCTAAACCCTAATAGTACACCTAGCCTAAGTCTAATTAATTATCTTAATTACTTATGATATTTATTCATCAACTATTTTTAATTGTGTAGTTGTATAATTAAACAATTAAACATATTATCATTATTTATTAAATAATATGGTGAATCTTTAATTTTTTAAAATATCAGCAATTAAATGTAATAATATATTAAATAATTAATTATTATTAATTTTTTAAAATTCCAAATTCATTATAAGTTTTTATTAACATTTCATAAAACAAATAACTAAGTCAACTATAAATGTTCAATAATGAAATTTAAATGATATTTTAATTAAATTAATTATTATAATGTAGTGATAATTATTAATTGGCTACAATTACAACAACAACATTTTTATAAAAAAATTGTAGCTAGTAATTAGGCTAGGCTAGTTATTTGACTATTTTTATTTGTATTTTCATCTAACTTGTTGAAAGTATTAAATGATATAGTATAATAAATATTAAATAAGGAAAAATATTTTAAAATATAGTAGTGTTAAATAAAATAATTTCTGAAATTATATGATAATTTATTGAATATCTTTACTAGTTATTCTATTAAATATTCTAATTTAATCATAAATACATAAATCAATAATTATAATAATATGAAAATTTTGGAAATAATAGTCAAAATTATAATTTAAAAAAAAATTAATTATGTATCAGTACATGATATTTTGTAAACTAAATTGAATCTATATGGAAATAATTAACTACACCTATATTGAACATATTCCAAAAAAAGATTTAAGTAGCTTTACTTGATACATTGTAAAGTAAAATTGAATTCACATTGAAATAATAAATTATGCATGTATTGAACATACACATTATTAAGTTCATTTGTATTTCAAAATTTCCTCGAGTTTTATTTTTAAACTAAAGTGTACTATCTATATGCTCAAAAAAATTCATATGTACCCTAATAATTAATGAATTTTTATTGTAATATTAAAAATATTAAAACATCATATGTATAAAAATGAATAAACATTAACGTTCCACAAAATTATTTATTATGTATCATTACTTGATTTATTGTAAATTAACATTTGATATACAAAGAAATAATAAATTACATATATTGAACATACATTATTACTAAAACCTTGTGACTAGAGGAAAATGCTTTGTATTAATCAAAGGCTATTTAATGTCAATTCAAGAATCTCATAATTAAAAATAATGATTCCATTTGCATTTTATTTTCCTTTTATTATTTGAAATAAACTATATATTTGTATATGGTGTAATGCATGATGCAAACATATGTATCAAACTATTTTTTTTCTTCAATTTGTTTAATAATTGCAAAATTCAATTAGTACATTTATGGTGAATAAATTCATATTCACATAATACTTGAAATGTGAAGAAAACAAGTACTCACAAAGCCCATAACTATCAACAAAAAACAATTTGGGGTTCATTTTTTTATAAATCAAGCGGTACAAAGGATGTATGGCTTTGGTCCACACACATGCAATTGTCGTTCAAAAACATTATGCAAAACTACCTACATTGATCACTGTAGGTGGTTGTCATTAAATCACCATATCAAAGGAGTGTTCATGACTTCAATGGCAAGTTTGAAAGACGGCCAACCCTAAATGTTATGCAAGGGGGACAAGTCCTTGATCATGCCATTGCATATGAGGTTTGGAAACAACATGGTGGGAAGGAAGACGACAACCTTTGCCTCCATAGTGGAATGACACAAAGAAGTGCTCTTTTTGATTTACCATATTGGAAGGTGTGGATTAAAAACCATTGCTTTAACATAATTATGTTGTTTTCCATTGTTGCCATTGTTGAATTTGTTCATAATGAGAACCTTAATTGGCCAATATTATTGCCATTGCTAAAAGGCTACCTTCTTGGTCTAATATCACTGAATTTGAACCCCTTCCATAGATGCCATTGTGGTCATACTAGTATAGGGTATTCCAATATTGATACCATTACCAAAATGTTGTTTTCTTAATTTGCTCATGTTAATTTTGAACACTTTCAGGACTTGCCATCTAAGAATTTGAACAATTTTGGTCTATCATAAAACATTGTTTAGATTTTTTCTTTTTATTTTTAAGTCCCTTACCTACATGAAAAAACTTGGTTTCATCAATGGGGATCTTTTGTTGTGGCAACAAATATGGTTGTTCAATTTGTGTTCAATCATTTGATATGGTTGTTAGCATATTGTAGGTTAGGAAGTTATGATATGTTTGTAGTGAAGTCTAAACCTTGCCCATTTTTTGAGATTAAGGTTTGGATTGCCATTGGAGGAATGTGGGCAATTTTGAAGTTTGATGGTGCCAGGGGGATTGCCATACTAAGTTAAGGTATATGAATTTGGATAAAGCTTATATTCTATTGGATCTTCTCATTTGACATACGGTTGATGTTATGCACTACAAAAATAATTTGGTGGTGAATATACTCAAGACTATCCTTGGGGAGAAAGACAAAAAAATAAAATAGAAGTGACCTTGAAGAGTTAGGTATATGGCAACCATTATGGTTGAAACCCCATCCAACATTAACATGGGGAAGTTCTTGAAGGTGTGCCCAAAGCATGTGAACTGAGCATGGACTTGCGAGATATTACACACCTTTATGTGTGTGAGAACCATGTTATAATCTTGCCTTGGTTAGAGTATGTGTCCTCAACCATTTGTGTCATATTTGTATCAAAATTTAAACATTATTGTAATCCACTAAACCACGGCATGTACAATTTGATTTTTAAAATTTAGGGTTTGAAGTAGTAGAAAATAGGGTAGGCTATCCACTAATAGATTCTAGTTGTTGGGGTACATAGGAAGTATAAAGTAACATAGATTACTGCAATCATTGCTGTCATGGAGGCATGGTTTTCCACATTGGTTACAAATTGCTATGCATAATTTTCGTGGAGACCCAACTGATGAGAACCATTATGAGCTATTAGATTTATCTATCCCTCCTTCAGTCATTGTTTGATCCTACAAAAGTATGGCATCCTATGGGTATCATTTTAGGGATTTGGTGTGGCCTAGGATTTTGAGCATGGTAACATACGATTGTGGGGTCTTAGGTGAATTTGAACATACTCCACCTATTATGGAGGAAAATCAGAACCCACAAGTTGTGATAGTTCGCTATATAAGGGAATGTAAAGAGATTTTGGAGCTTAATTATGGTGGTACTAAGGTAGTTGTACTTTTATGTTCATGGGTGCAACCAAGGACACATGGCCTTCATGTTAAAAAAAATTAAATGAACATGGATACATTCTTGTGAACTTGAAAAAGTTGCTTCAAGTTCGATAACAACCATTTTTTTTGCTTCACAAGTTTCACATGTTTTCTTTTCAAATTATGTACAAGATCCTTGATGGAAAGTTGTTCTACTAAAGGCTACAAGGTTTTGAATAAAAGTTGGTTTGAATGTGGATCATGTTGAACCAATGGGACTTGTAGCAAATACAATGGAAAACAATGGACAACATGTCAATATTAGGTCTGATGAGGGCCAATTGTCATCTTTTCATGCCACCGCTATGGATGAAGATAGAAGTGAGCTTCTAGATTTATTTCAAAAATTGAACAATTTTAGATGGGGGCCATGATTGTAGTTCTAAAAATTTCAAAGCATTGATATTTTGATTTTTTGGGTTGAATGTGTAGAAGATGATCAAAAGGACTTGGAGCTAGAACAAGGGGAAGGAGGGAATTAAGAAGGTTGTCAGCAAAGTAAAGTAAACAAAAAAAGTAGTTCATCCAAAGTCCAATTAAAAAATGGAACAATTTTTTATATGGACATAAGAAAGTAAATTTTGGTATCTTAAAAGTAGGTTGAAAGTACATTTGAAATTAATTGGGTCAAAATGGTATTCAAACCTACTTCATATTAAAAATTTGATATATTATGATTATAACATTCATAATTTGATAATACATACGTATTTTTTAAGGCTCCATTTAGTTGAATTTTTTTTTTAATCAATATTTCATCTACATGTAGTCCATTTTGTAAAACCATACATTTTGTGCAAGTAGAAATATTTTTAAAAATTCTATTTAATTATAATTTCAAGACGGGTTTTTCAACATTTTAAACATAAAATGAAAGATTATCGTCATGTTAATTATTGTACAAAAAAAATTACTTTCAATACATTAAAACTTTTTCATGGCTACATGTAATTTTTTTTGACAAGGAGTAGTGAGCTATTTATTTTACCTTGCTTGCACCTTGAAATAGATTCAAAAGGTGGGGAAAATAAATAAGGAGAAGGTGATAGGGGGAAGATGAATTAACATCTGATGGTGGGGAAGATGGAGAAGAAGGCAACAATTGGATATCAAAGGTTGAAGATTAAACCCATGTTGATCATGTTTATAGGCCTAAAAAATGTTGCACTATTACAATTTGCATTGGTTAGCCCAAGCTAGCTTCTACATTAAATTTTAAATCAAAGGTGGTTGTTAATAGATCCAAAGAAACATACAATGTTAGCTTGGATGTTGTTACAACACCATTTTTTATATCTTGAACATTTGCAGGTTTTGTTTTGGTAATTCAAGTTGTGTCAAAGGTTTTATTTCCTAGTATTGATTTCTTTGTCATTCCTTTTTTAATTTATATTGTAAACTTTTATTGGTCTATGAAAGAGATGAAATTTGAAGTCATATTTTGGGAAGGTGGTTTCATAAGGAACCATTTACTATTTCAAAAAGGAAGAAATGTCTCTAACTATAACATGTGAGTGTTTGTGGAATTGATAAGCGAAATGGTTGATGTTGATATGTGTTTCCAGAAGCCAATCAAATGTGGGTGGATTTTTGATTATTTGGAGTCAAGAGATCAAGTAAAGATTACTCTATATGTAAAGGAGCATAGGTTACAACTATTGACAATTATTGTTATTTTGTTATTATGAGTCAGTTATGTACCCATTCGATATGCCATGTGGAGCTTATGATGGATTTGCTTGAAAAAGGAATTCTGAAACTAGTGTTGGGAAACATTCAAGTGGTTGCAATGGGTAACGTTTTAGGGGGAGCCACATGTAGTACTGGTGGATGCAAGTCAATTATGTTTTAGGGGGAACCACAAGTAGTATTGGTGGATGTAGGTCAACAATGTTTTAGGGGGAGTCACAAGTAATATTGGTGGATGCATGTCAACATTATTTTAGGGGGAACCAAATGTAATACTGAAGGATGCAAGTTAGCAATGCTCACTAGTAGAAACCCCCCCTTTTGCAACTATGTTTTCAAATACTATTCAACTATAAACAAAGTCAAAAACTACACATATAGTTGGAATTTTTTTTTTGCACCTGGGAATTTTTTTGCAATTACTAACCAATAATGTCGAAAAGTACAAGTTGAGAGTGAAATTATAGTCGAAAGTGTATGTCACATGTTAACACCACATCAATAGCCACTATTTGCCAATTTAGTTGAAAATTGATCTACCAATATAGTCGAGGGATGTTGTCAACTACATTCGACTAATGGATGAACCTCATTTACTAACTAAGCATGACATCAACTAAAAATGTAATTACAATTTCAACTAGATTGCATTATGTAAGTTGAACATTTCGACTATGTTGCAACTATGTAAATTGAACATTTGGCTAGTGGTTTGGTGACATGTGGCACATTCATAAAATATGGGGTCAATTAATAGTTAAATGACACATGGCATGCTCACAAATTTTGGGGTCAACAAATAATTAAATGACGCGTGGCACATCTACATTAATAGTTTAGGCCACATGGTGCCTAAACATAGGTTAGGTCTAAACTTAGGCACCTAGGTTAAACCTAAACATAGGCTATTTAGTTTAGGCTTAAGTTAGGGCTAGATTTAAGCACCTATGTTAGGCCTAGACCTAAACCATATGGTAATTAATAAATGAAATCCTATTTCATTTGGTTGAACCTTTTTTATTGGCTCATCCCAAATGGCTATTAGATTTTCATGTTTATTGTGTTCTCCAACAATCTTAGTGCATTCCTTTATATAATTTCGATTCATGGAATGAAAACCAAACAATATGGGATAAAGATTTTAGTTATGACTTAAGGTAAACACACCTATCACCGAACACTTGACGATATTAGATCAATATAACTTTATTGTCCATGGTCTATTCCTTTTGAAACTTAAAACAATTTTGTAATCCGCCACCAGATGTATCCAAATCTGTAAAAAATGTTACAATCCAATGGAAAATGAACAAGATATGCCCTTTCAAAGTGAAGGTCGTTGTGCTTTGGATTTTTTTATAAATGTTCATTATGATTTTGAAGTTTAAGCTCTTCAACTATTTTTTTTTTAAAAATTCACTTTGAACAAGTTTTATATAGTAATTATTCATCAACTATTTTTAATTATATAATATATAATTTCAAAAGTAAACATATGATCATCTTTTATAAATAATATGGTGATTAGTATTTTTATTCAATAATAAATTTTAGATGATATTTTAATTAAAGTAATTATTATAATGTTGTGATAATTAATAATTGGCTACAATTACAACAACAACAACATCAATAATAATATTGTAGTTAGTAGTTAGATTAAGCTAGTTATTTAATTATTTTTATTCGTATTTTTATCAAACTTCTAGGAACTATTAAATGACCTAGTATAATAAATATTCAATAAGAAAAAATATTTTATAATATAATAATGTGAAATAAAAATAAAATTTGAAATTATATGATATTTTATTGAGTATATTTACTTATTATTATTTTAATTATTATAATTTAATCATTCATAAATAAATAAATAAGGAATTTCAATAAATGAAAATTTTATTGGAACTAATAGCAAAATTTAAAATTTAAATTGAAGTTAAAATTTTAAAAAATAGGAATTATGTATCATTACATGATATGTTGTAAACAAAAATTGAATCTACATGGAAAATAATAAATTACACATGTATTGAACAAATTCCAAAAAAATATTATTTAAGTATCCTTACTTGATATGTTGTAAACTAAAATTGAATTTACATAGAAATTATAAATTATGCATGTATAAGTTGTCCTATATTTCAAATTTTCTTTAAATTTTATTTTCAAATTAAAATGTAATATTTATATGCACAAAAAAATTCATCATAAATGTTCTCATTCGTGTATACAGAAAATATTTATGCGTATTTTAATAATTAATGAATCTTTATTGTAACTTAAAATATATATTAAAACATCATACGTATAAAAATGAATAAACATTAAACTTCCACAAAATTATGAATTATGTTTCATTACTTGATTTGTTGTAAATTAACATTTGATTTACACAAAAACAAAATGACATATATTGAACTTACATTATTACAAACTCATATTTCAAAATTTCCTTCAATTTAATTTTGAAATTAAAATTTAATATTTAGATGCACAAAAAAAAATTGCATCATACATAAACATTCATTTACACAAATAAAATTTAAATGTCATTTAATGTTTAATGAAATTTGATTGCAATTTAAAGCAAATATTGAGATATCATGTCTATAAAGATTAATAAACATTAGAGTTCCACAAAAAATATTAATTATGTATCACTATTTGATGTGTTGTAAACTAAAATCCAATTTACATAAAAATAATAATTAGGTGTATTGAACGTGCACATTATTACAAATTTATATTTTGGAATTTCCTTAAATTTCCTTCAATCAAATTTTATTATTTATGTGCACAAAAAATATTTGCATCATACATAACCATTCATTTTATAGAAAGATAATTTACACATAATATAATGTATTAATGAAGGTAAATAGTTTGTTTTGTTTTATTTTATTGTGTTGAAATTTCCCAAACCAAATTACTTCATATAATGCTATTGATATCTTTGAAAACCTAACAATGAATAAGGGTTCATTAACTTGGGTTGAAATTTTTTGGAGTTACAATGCAAAGGTTATTGATTGTTGAACCATTTTCTTAATAAAAATTAATAAAATATTTTTTTTACTACAATCCAAAGGTGTAATTGGTGTTGTTGGAAAGTAATTGCTAAGTTAGATTTAATGAAATTTATTTCATAATTTTCATACTTGAAGTGTGGAAAATATCGAATTTTGAATGAATTTTGTTGGTGAAAATTTAAACAAATTACAACAAATTGGGTTTAGAAGGGAAAATGAGTTGAATGTTTTCACATTTGGGGCCAACGACACATGTTACCTTATTTATCCATGAAGGAAGGTAGTTTGTTTTGTTCTATCATAATGATATCTCGCAAACCATAGTGTTTTAAGTTATGTTATGGAACGTACCATCAAAAAGTTTTCAATGAATAGGGGTGCAACGACTTGGTTTATAATGTTTGGAGCTACAGTGTGGAATCTATTGATTATTGAACCATTTTTTCATTGAATTTTTTGAAAAACCAAGATTGAAAACTATATTGGAATTTGGGTACATTCTTGGTATTGTTGGAAAGCCCTCGCCAAATTTGATTTCATAATTTTGAGACCTAAATGTGAACAATATTATTGAATTTTCGGTGGGTATGGATTGTTGTTGGAAATTCAAACAAATTGCAAAAAGGGGTTTGGAAGGAAAATTCAATTGATTGCATTCAAATTTGGGCCAATGACATATGGTACATTAGTGTTTAATGAGTTTTTATCATAATTTTACACAAATATTGAAATATCATGTGTATACAAATGAATAAACATTATAGTTGCACAATATTATTAATTATGTATCATTACTTGATATGTTATAGTGGTCTACGTAGAAATAATAAATTACATGTGTGTTGAAGATAAACATTAGTACTAACATACATATATTTTAAAATTAAACATTATTTTGAAACTAAAATTTAATATTTATATGCACAAAACTAACCATTCATTTATACAAATAAAATTTACATGTAATTTAATGTCATCATAATTTTTAAATAAATATTACAATATTATATGTATAAAATTAAAGTTACCTATTAGTTGTTTAACTTATTTGAAAGAGATAGTTGCAAACAAGACGTATTTCATCCATCCTCTAATACATTTTATCATCCATACATTTTATCGTCCAAAATAATTGAACACTAGTCAATGTCTTGATTGTGCGCCAACTAAAGAACCTTTAATGTTAAGAATATTTCAAAAATGATCCCTTAGTTGAAACATGCTTCACATTGTTTACCAACATAGTTGGAAGTTCAATTTAGAGACATTGTTGATGCCAAGGATATTCGGCAAATGACCATGAATTGAAAATGTTTTCAATTATATACCAATATAATAAATGAATCAACTTAATTGGTAATTGCCATAATTTAATTTTAAAATTAAAAATATATAGTTCAAACATTGTTGCAAATGTCATGTAATTGAAAACTTTTGGTTAAAAAAAGGGGGTTTTTTACTAGTGGCTTTAGGGTGAGCCATAAGTAGTACTGGTGGATGCAAGTTAGTAGAATGGTGGTGCTAGAAAAGTTTGTGGGGCAATATGGGGGAGCCATTACTAGGCCTTTAAACATCCAACAACCATGTGACCCATGATTATCCAATGATGACTTGGTGTATTTCCAGCATGTTAGTAGGTTTTGCATTTTCAAAGGTCTTTAGATAATTATGACAAATTGATTCAAATGAATTATTTTTCAAATATTTAGGGTTACTCTGATCAAGGAAGTGGTTTGTTGGTGATTGGGTACAGTAAACTCTCTCTAAACTAATATCCTTGGGACCGGCTGGAAGATATTAGTTTATGGAAAATATTAGTTTACACAAATTATATGGGGGGTAACAAAAATCATTCCGGAACCTACTAGAGCAGCATGGCAGGTCATGGAGGTTAGTAGAAGGTCATGGATCATTGGGAAGGTAACGGAACCTTGTGGAGCTTGGTGGAGGATCAAAGAAGCACATAGAAGATCATATGACATGAGTGGGAGAAATCTTGGCAGAAAGTGAGGTTGTGGAAAGTTGCACTCTGGGTACTCTCAGAATACCCTCCTTCATTCTATAAAAGGGGCTATGGGCAATTAGTTGGTCAGTCTTGTCTAAACCCTTTCCCCAAAAGTAGAGCAGAACAATGTCGCAGAAAGGAACTTTTCATACCACTATGACGGACAAGGTCCGTGTAGCTCTTTGTATGATGTATTAGTATATAAAATGTTATGGGACCGGAAAAAAATATTGAATATCAGTTTATGGAGAATTATTAGATTAAGTATGAGGCCTGCCACGGGCTTGTGCCCGCATATTAGTTTAAAGAGAATATTAGTTTAGAGAGAATATTAGTTTACACATTATTAATTTAGAAAGAGTTTATTGTATGTAGTGAACATGCAAGTGATGATGCTAGGAAACAACTAGAGATGTTTTCATTTCCACATAACCACAATGGATAGCCAAGGTCTTAGAACATTTTGGAATCTTTGTTCCAATGGAGATCTAATCAATGACACCTCTATCAATATGCTCAATGTCCTAGGAACAATGTTAATCTTCAAGAACCCATATACTTGGAAGAAGACTACCCCCTTGAAGCAACAGTAGCAGATCAATCATTGGTATGCATTGCATTTATTGAAATGGTAAATGGAAAGGCGTTAACTTGGGCTCGGTTCAAGATTGTCACTTGACCATCAAATTTTAAGATGTTAAAATGTTTATATTCTATGTTGAATTTATCATGTATGTCCACATTCACTATATAAATGGGGGGAAAAAAAAATGCTTGAGTTTTATGGATATTAATGAGGACAAACCCATGGTTTGTACTACGTCAATTACAAGTGGTACATGAGTGGTTATGTAGATTGTATATTTAGTGTTTTAGCACATTTAAATGACATCAGATGTGATTGTTATAATTGCAATCAAGGAATTTGTTTTTTGAATCTCTAAAAGGGGTCATTTTGGGCCTAGCAGAACCTAGTTTGCGTCCATCATTTGAAGCAGCACAAGTAAATCATATTATATTATCTAATGCATGGATTGCATTATTTTCATTTGCAACCTCAATAAGGGAGGTGAACCACTTATAATACTTCACCCCCATGTTACACTTATGCGTTAGGGCATTCAAGTTCCCTGGTCATATTTTTTCATTTCAATAAGTGATGATTATTGTGTTGTTTCATTTCTGGAAAAAATGTTGAATGATCGTGCACCATCTATTTCAACTTTGTTGGCTCCCATTAAAGATGCACCCAATTCATCAAGGTCATTTCATAGTAATGCACATGCCTCCCAAGCTTTAGTTATGGCTTATTCTAGATCCTTTCATAATAGTGTAGCTAGTTCTAGCTCCTTATTAGTTGGGGCAAATTTAATCTCTACGCATGATGACACAAAGAATATGTCATTGGATTTGATTAGAACCTTGGAAAAGCTCTTGACAAAAGTTGCACAAGCACTGGATTGAAAAAAAGTTTTAAACAAATATTGGGTATTGCTTGTTGGATCGAAATAATCTCAAATTTTGTATATGTTCTTTAGAGGGTCCTTGAAGGTCCTTTGCATGATGTTATAAGTTGTCTCCAATTTTTTCTAGCAACCATATTTTCAACAAAAAAAACTTGAATTTTTGCTATAAAATAGCCATATTTTAAATTTTGGTTATAACATGGAGCCAAAAATGTGAAGTATGGATAAATTTTTATATTTTAATTTCTTGTTTATAGTCAAAATTTGGCTAAATTATCTTATGAATGATCACAACTTAAGCTATGTAATAAAAATGGAAAAATAAGCCAAGGACATTTGAGTTGAGACTCCAAACTTGGAATATGTGATCCACATGTGAATATGACATTGGATAGAGTTCAAATGTTCCCACAAGGTGATTTACATTGATTGACCCTTAGTTGATTTGTGCGCCTATCATTCCATTGGTTAGTATAATCTCATTTGTTGATTTTCTTGCAACATGAAGTTGTTTTGCTTTGGAGTTCAAAAATATGTTTCCATTGTGCAAATCCGCCAAGTTCTTGTTCCAACACTTTGTTGAATTCTTTTGCTGCAATCTTTTTTTGCATTTATGGATATACACATACCAGTTCTTTTGCAAGTTGTTCCAAGTTTAATTTTTGGGGCCTTTGGAGATTTGGCAATGTAATAAGTTTTTTTAGTAATGATTTGCAACTTCAAGTGTGCAACCTTGAAGGTTTATGGTGTTCATTAACAACTCTACCGACCAACTAGTTATGCCATTTCCAAATCCATATGAGGAGTTACGACATAGAAACATCATCTCCAACAAGCTCTAACTTGCAAAAATCTTGCAAAATGTCAACATGTAAGTTCTCCAACAATCCAGTGTGGAGTACAACATGCATCTTAGCTTATATTATGAAAACCCTAGGCCTTGGGTTTAAGGTTCATTTAAATACATAGCTTGACAACATTGTTTTCAAGTACTGTTAATTGTTTTCAAATGTTTACAAAGTCTTTGATTTCAAATGAAAATCTTGGAGCTATTAAAGTGGTTGTTATGAAACTTGAAGGAACATTATAACCTAGCTACAACAACTTAGCCAAAAAAGAGAGTTGTTGCACCAAGGTCTACATGACCTTTTTGTCGTAGCCACTAAATTGCAACTTTCACCCACACTCCAAATATGGCTAATGTGGACAACATAAAAGGCTTGGAATTCATGGAAGATGATTATTTAGGCTTTGATGATGAACCTTTTGAAGAATTGTGCCCCTTCCTTGTCGATGAAGGGATTGGTGATAGTGTTGAGGACATTATCCTTTCTACATCGAAACATTGGCAAGATGTGGGCAAGTATCCACTCAAAAGTAAAATGTCAACACAAGTAAGATTTCCCATTTGTTGGAACTTCTTGAATCTCAAATTGTAAATTAGTGCATGCTCTTGCATTTTAGATTAAGGTTTTCATTATTATGGTCGAATGTTGGTTTTGTAATGGTATCTAGTATGGTATACAATAGGAGATCTTATGTCACCATTTTCAGATTTTATAAATTTGCCTATGTAAAACTACCCATTTTTATTTCCATTTTTCAGTTTCCATTCATTGAAAAGAGGTTAAAAGTTGGATAAGATTTTCTAGCAAATGGAAATTTGTCACAAGGCTACTAGTCACTTCATTTTTGGGCTATGAAAACATAAATAAAGTGGAACAAGTATGAAATGTTTGAGTCATTCATTAATGATGGTCATTGGTTCAGAGACGATTTAATGTCCCATAAGGGCCATTTGTTATACCTACTTGCACTAGAAAAAAAAACTAATATGTGATTAATGCATTTACAACTACTTATGACTATCTAGTTTCACAATTGAACTTTTATCCTTTGCAACTATTGTGACATCATGCTAACATCAACTGAGTCACCTATAACTAGCTTGCAACTAATTTGTGACTAAATTGGTTTACATTTATGTATGGGTTGGATTTATCATCAAAAAATAACCATTTAAAGTGCCATGAATCGCAAGCGAAGTGATGTTTAGTCACAATCAACATATGTCTATATACATCAATTATATTAATTATTTGATTTATGCTTAAACTTAATATAATTTTATTGTAATTAAAGTCATTGATATGATTATTTTAATTATACAAATTTCATTACATTAAATTACTTATAATTTCAAATAAATTAAAATATATTTTAACATAAAACATTACATAAAATATTTTTATGTTTTTAATAAAAATAAAATTATTGTAATTTATATAAAATTATTATAAAATAAAATAACTAAATTACTTATACACATAATTTATCATTCAGCTTAGTTATTCATATTTTTATTTTTAATATTTTAAAAATTAAAATATTGCCACATAATTAAATTAATTAATTAAAATTCTATAATTATAAAAATTACATTCTAGTATACTAGAATATTTAATTACTTATTTACAATAAATATTTTTTATTATGTCATAAAAGTTTCTAATATATTTATGGAAATTTTATAATAAAATATATTAAATATTAAATATTAAATAATATTTATAAATAATATTACAACACTAATTTTCACATTAATTAAAATGATAGTTCCCAATCATTAAAAAAAATTATTTTATTTACAAATTTTTAAAATAATTATTATAAAATTTTGCATCCTAATTGACAAGTTATATCCCATAATTAAGATTTTTATTTCAAAATTTTATAATAATCTTAAAATAATGAACAAAGTTGCTATACATATTGTATATATATATATAAATAATTGTATGTATTATTCATTATTTACTTATTTACAGTAAAATTTTAATATAAAAGCACAAAATTTTTAATTATTATTATTATTTATAGTGTCATAAAATCATTGTAATTATTTAATTTATTTGTAAATTAGAATTAAAATACTTGAACAATTAATTTATAATTAAATTTTTTGGTTATAATCTATAATTTTTAATTTTTAAATTTAGTTCTTCTTTAATTTTCTAGAATAATCATAATTTAATTAAAATAATTAATGTTATGACCATAACTACATGGATTTTAATATAATAAATTGAAATATTTATTTATTGTAACTATTTGTTCATAATATATCAGTTTTATAAATAATTACGAATAATTAGATTTATTAATTATAAGTGACATTAAATAGTTAGTGTTACAACATAAGTTTTTATATTATATCATTTATATTAATACAATGAAATAAATCAATTATTGTTATTAATTTAAAATCATTGTAATTATTTCAGATATTAATTAATTATAGTGAGTTCATAATTATTTTCTAATTGAACATAATTATTCACAATCTGCAATGTATAACCTTAAATCTGAATTAAATTTATGGAAAAATTATAATGTAGTTAAAGATAATTATTGTAATGATTATAGTTGTAGGAATTATTATACAGTAAACGTTTTTAATAAAAAAATCTGAAAGTACTTATCTATGATAAATATTTTTATAGTAATATTACAATGATTTAAAAAATTAATAAATGTTTAGCATATTATTGTATTTTTAGTTATTAATTACCAGTGGAATTGTTTTTATTTTTGACCTATAGCAATTTTTAAAATGATGAATATAATTATAAAATAATTATAGTAGTTAGTTTAATTTTATTTTAAAAATAAATAATTTGTGTCAGAATTTTTTTATCTAATATCAATTATTAGTTCGTTATGTTTAATTTGTAAATATTTATTTAAAATATTTATTTTAAGTATAATAATTAAATTATTTTTACATGAACTATTACAAGAAATATTTGTAAATATTTAAGTTATTTATTTATCAATGAATTATGTATTAACAAGTTGTGAGTAATTAGATAGGTGGTTAGTTAAATGTTAATGAAGTATTAATTATTTAAATAGTTGCTAATGAATATTTATATTTGTAGTGTATAGTTTATATTTTAAATATATGTTAATTTAATCATTATTAATTAAATGATAATTTAATTATCTAGTGAGCCATGTACTTTAATTATTTAGAAATCTAAAAACTAAAAAGAAAAGGCATGAAAAAAGTTTTGAAGTTGCAATTTCAAAACTTATCCCATATTGTTTATTCTCCATTCCTAGTTTGAACACTAAATAAACAAGGGGGTGTGGTCATCCAATTTCACATTAAAAAATGTGTGCACATGGGATGAATCATTCAAAAGGTTTAACCCAAAACAAAAAGAAAAATTATGCACAATTTTAAATTACCTACCTCCCCAACCCACTTATCTACTTAGTTAAGTAGGTGCTTAGTTTGACCTACCCACCTAGGTTGACCTAAATACCTACATAAGTATTTAACTTAGGAAGGTAGGACCTACTTGTGTACCTACCTAGGTACCAACCTAATATTAATATTTTGTATTAAATTCATTTTAAAATGTCACATTGCATATTTACATTGGGCCACGTGTCATAATATAGATAATCCAAACATGTGAATTGAACATCTTAGATTATTTCAAGATAATAATAATAATTCTAATTTTAAATAATTAAATATTGGGACATGTGGCAACACATCACTTGCCTTCAATATTAACCAAAATATTCATGTTTTAGTTGCATGTGACAATACGTATATAATGAAATCAAAAGATGAACTTGTAGTTGTTGATTTTTTCGTTCATCCAATACCTTTTGTCATTTGCAACTAATATCACATGCGATTTATCCAAGGTAACTAAAGGGATTTTAGTCGCAAATGTTGTTTGTGATTATAATTTAGTTGAAGAAATCAATTGAAAATATGTGTTTTTCTTTTATTATTGATACATTGGGGTGTGATTTCAAGGTGCAAAAAAATGAGCACACGTTGTGTCACCTAGGATGCCCTTAACTGCAAAAATAATAAAAGTCAACAACCTAACTCGGGTTTGATTACATGTGCCCATGAAGGATGTGTCAAACTACGGCTGATTTTCAGGATCAATACCATTTGTACCAATAATATCCACCAAATGATTGATATGAATCATATGCAAATTGAGATGTATGTATTGGCAGTGATGAATGGGTTGAACCCTTTTATCTTCTACTAGGTGGTAGAGGGTATAAGGAATAATACTATCATGTAGGCCAGAAGGGATATAGCTCTCATCACTCAAGGAGGTAGTATTCTCCTCCTTGTTCAAGGTGTTTTCCCCTCCTCGATCAAGGGAATTCCTTTTGAGGCGAACAATTATGGAAGATAAGAGGCCTCCCTAGTAGGGTTCAAGTTAGAGAAAGAGATTGTTGGATTATGAGTTGTTAAATTGAAAAAGTTACACAACAATGCAATACTTGTAAGCAAAATAAAACCCTTGCAAAGCAAAGCAAAAAAAAAAAGCAAGGCAATGGTTTGCGGCGAACTACACTTAAACCAATGATTATGGTAAATTTCGAAGGGATCCCAATAATCCCAAGTTGAAATCAATGGATTATGGCATTGAAAACCCACTCCTTCCATTTGTTAAATGTGATTAAACTTATAGAATGTCGACTGCTAGAAAAGTTGATTGATGTGAAGGAGAAATTGGAAAAATAGTTTGATTATAGTCAACCAGGTATGAACTTTGAGCACATGTAGGTGATAGTTGGTAGAATCTTGAAAACATGACGGGTATATTAGCTTAAGATTTATAATGCAGGTATAGAGGTTCATGATGAACATTTGCCAATTCTATTACAAATCTACACACCCTATTAGCTAATCCAATTATTGTGTGTTGACATTGATTATTAATAGACTAGTAACTTGAAAACTAACCTTTTTATCCCCTATAATCATCATTAAAATGAATTGGGCTTGATTTTAATTTGGGTAGGTGGTCCAAGGCCCAAGAAGTGCACAAAGGAAAAATGGGAGGTATTAATTAAAAACTAGATTGAATTAAGTTTTGCTACAAAGCAAAGGCATTTGTCAATGTTGGGGCGTGTGCAAAATGTTAACAAAATTGGTTGTGGTGGACCAATGTGGCAAAATGCGCACTATGTAAATGCCCATTGAACTTGACTTAATCTTTGTAAATATTGCCATGTTTTATTTACATATTAAAAAACATCATGATTTACTAATGCATATATAGGTTTCAAATTGTTTTGAACTTGTTTGGGCTTTTGAAGACTAGATGCAAATCCTTGGACAACACCCAACACTAGAAGAAACTCATAGTGTAGGCATTGCAGATCTTCGCCTTGTAAGGAACAACATCTCAATGGTAAAAACTTTAATGATTATGCTGAATAAATTATTTTTCAAACCTGACTTGTCAATTAAACCCATCAAGGCATAAAGGATTGGCAAGAATAAACCTTACACACATTGGACTGTAGGTCATTTTGATGGTGTTAGTATATTATTAATAGTATGTAGATCAATATGAAGATGATTGGGTTTGTCCCATATTTGTTTAAGGTATTTGGTTTAATCAATTGCACCTTGATAAATAGGGGGTAGATTGAACTAGCAATTACATTTATACGAAGTGGTCTAAGCATGGAGATTTTATTAATGTTACAAAAGATTTTGGGGTTATCACTATGGTACCAAAGTATGTACTCCAGTTCACCAAAGGTAATAAGTAGTCTTGCATAGTTTTAATATTATAAGTTTAACATTGAACTTCCTATTGAATGCAAGACACTAACAAAGGCATGTTGGCAAAACTTGCTAGTAAGGTGGAGGGGGTAGTTATTTGGGGAGTAGGGATAGATTGAAAGGTAGATGAAGTTGCAACATTCACTATGGAGATGGGCATGTTTGAACATGATGCTATCAGTGCAACACTAGCTAAAAAGTTTAGTGTGTTGTAGAAGGGAATTTGTTCTCCAATGAGTTAATGCACAAGTAGCCATTGAAGTTGTGCTTTCTGAATCTGACATGTTTAGAACTTTCATTGAGTACGTATAGGTACAAAGCCAAAAAACCACCTACAAAAATGAAAGGAAACAACTGGTACACTAATATTTTAGAATCTATTTGAAATTTAGGTATTCGTAATTTATATTATATGCATATTGTGTGATTCTTCCAGTACCTAGATGCAATTTCAATAATTTTGTGTAGCTTAATGGTAAATACTTAGGCTTACACACCTAATAAAACTACAAATGTGGGTTTTTGTTTAGGTGAATGAATGTAAAAATATTTTTCTAGAAACTAAATAATGATGTTTTTTGGAGGTGTGGGTGGATAGTTGGGCAATAACTCTACAGGTGTCATTGGCACCTTGGATCATCAAATTACTACTAATTCCAATGCACAACATAAGCCAACAAATGTTTATTTCAGCTAGGTCAAACCAACCCCATTTCAAGTCACATATTTTCATCTTATCTATAAGATAGATTTAATTTAAATTATGTTTTACTTAGTCAATTTTCCAAGATGCAAATATTCAAATCCTTTAAGCCTTAGTATGGTATTCCTTAGGCAACCTTGAACTAATTCATTTGACATTGATGGACACATGTGCAACTTTGTTTGGGCATGTAAACTACACTTGTAGGCCCCATAAAAAGTGCAAAGCTACAACATGCCAAATCATTGGGCTTCTAAGTTCCATAATTAACAAGAAAACCATGCCTACAGAAGATGTGGTTGTGATGATAGAGGAGATCTTTACACCTAAAGCCATTGAGCTTTTTATACATCAGATGATGGATCTTGGTGCATCACAACCAAAGGAAAAACTTGGGACTATTGTTTTTTGGTCTTCTAAATTCATCAGGATTTGTATATGTCATGCACATGGTACTAATTAGGTGCCTTAAAGCTTGGAATGTTGGGTTGAAGTTGATTAAACAAAGTAAGTTGGGTATATAGTCTATTGTTTAAATGTAGAAGAGGTGAAAAGACTTGAAAGCTTCTAACTTTTCAAACAATATGTGAAAGTTGCACATGCTGCAAGCAAGTATAATCACTACAACAAAAGATGGCCCTCTATGCTAAGTGATTTCATTAGATTTTAAATGAATTCACTGGTCTTAATAAACATGGACTAGTTGGAAAATAATGAATTCACTAGTTTAATGAACAAGGACTAGTGAACTGCACCCACATTTTGTAGTAGTGAATGTAACCTTCTAAACCATGCAATGGCAATTGTATAAGTTTTTTGTGCATTAATCTTGGAATTCTTGTGAAATTATGTCATTCTTATTTGGCAAGTTTGATACTTTTAAGTTTCGTTGAATTTAATAGGTTTAAATCAAGAAATATTTTTCTACCATTTAGTGGGTGGAATTACCAAAAATCTAATATTTTATTTCAACCCAAAACTTAAAACCTAGGCCAAAGTTCATTATTCTAAACCACAAATTCCAACCTAGTTTTTTTAACCTTAATTCCCAAACTTTAGTTTGAAACCTTAAATTTAAGCCCTAATTTTCAAACCCTAAATCTAAGTCTTAATTTCAAAACCCTAATTTTCAAAACCTTAACTTTAAACCCTATAGTCAAAACCCTAATTTTTAAACCCTAAACTTTAATTGATTGACATGTGTTAGTTTAAGTTACGTAAACTTTAATCCTTTATCCACATGGCATTTGTTAATTGGCCACATGATGCCATGTGTTTTCACTCCATTGGCTACTATAGTTTCCATCCACTTGAAAATCCATGTGGAATATTATGAATAATTTTTCATTCCACATGTTGAATATTGATTAGTTGTGCATATGTTGATTTAAATACATATATTTGATATTATTAATTTAAATTAAATCAGATTGAGACATGTAGGAACCCATAATTTCATTTTCAGTGGTCCCACATGTATAAATTTCATGAAATTACACGTGGCATCACACCAATGGTGTAATATGAATAATAATAATAATTTAACTCCCCATCCAATAGTTCAAATGCAATTGATGCTTGTCATCACTATAGTTATATGTTCAAATGATTACAACTATTGTCCTAAATGTCTATAGTCATCTTCTCAAAACACTTTGTCATGTGCTATAAACTACTAAAATCATGGTTGGTCATGGTATGGCATTTGCAATTATGAACATGCCTATGACAGGTGGTAACAAGTGACAAGTCCTTATCAAGTATGCGGTCATTTAATCATTTGTTTTCATATTACTACATATCTAGTCATGGATTTAGTCATGGAAAATGACATTTCTAGTGTAATGTTTGTTTTGTTTTATTTTATCATGTTGAAATTTCCCAAATCAAATTGCTTCATATAATGTTATTGATATTTTGGAAACCTAACAATGAATAGGGGTGCATTGACTTGGGTTGAGAATTTTTGGAACTACAATGCAAAGATTATTGATTATTGAAGCATTTTTTAAATAAAAATCATAAATTAAAAAAATTATTCAAATCCAAAGGTCTATTTGGTGTTGTTGGAAAGTAGTTGTTGAGTTAGATTTAATAAAATTTATTTCATAATTTTCATATTTAAAGTGTTGGAAATATTAAATTTTGAATGAATTTTGTTGAAAATTCAAACAAATTACAAAAAATTGGGTTTAGAAGGGAAAATGAATTGAGTGTGTTCACACTTGGGGCTAATAACACATGTTACTTTATCTATTTATGAAGGAAGGTAGTTTGTTTTGTTTTATCATAATGATATTTCCCAAGCCACGATATCTTAAATTATGTTACGAAACTTATCATCAAAAAGTTCTCAATGAATAAATGTGCACCAATTTGGTTTTAAATGTTTTACTAGTAGAAATCAGTCAAAATGTAACCATTCCATTTATGATTACATGCGATTATAGTAATTTGCGACTAGATTTGGGAATATCTGCAACTACAAGACCAAATTTCAATTATTTTAGTCAGTTTCACAACTATGTTATAACTATTGGAAACTTCATCCTATTGGTTAGGTCGATTTTATGTTATTTTCATCCATTAATAGGTTGATACATCCCATTAGTCACAATAGTCACCAAATTAGTTGCATCTTGAAAATATTCTACCATGACATAGGGTTGTATTTTAATGTATGTATTAAAATATATTATATATATAGTTCATGTAATGAATCTCAAAATTAATATTTGAACTTTGAAATTTGTTATTCAAATTTGAAAGTTGTTATTTCAATTGTTTAAAACATTATTTGAATTTGAATTTTTCTATTTAAATTCAAAAAGCTTATTTGATCTAAAATTTGACATTTGAATTCTAAATTATTATTTTTGAATCCAAACATTAGTATTTCAATTTAGAAAATTATTAATTGATTATCAAAATGGACATTTTAATTTTGAATAATTTTATTTGAATCTAGAAATTTATATTTCAACTTTGAAAATTTTCCATTTAAATTTAAATAATCATTTGATTTGAACCTTGAAATTTCAAGTCCGAATTATTATTTTGGATTCTCAAAGTTCATAATTAAAGTCTGGACATTATTAGTTAAGCCTAAAAATGGACATTTCAATTCTGAATTTTTTAAATTTAAATTCAAAAAGCTTGTTTGATCTAAAATTTGATATTTTAATTTTAAATTATTATTTTTGATTCTCAAAATTAGTATTTCAATTCAAAAAAATTAATTGAGTTTGAAAATCGACATTTTGATTTCAAATATTTTTATTTGAACTTGAAATTTGATATTTGAATTCTGAAGTTTTAAATTTAAATTTTAAGAAATTATTTGATTTAAAAGTTGAAACTTGAATTCCAAATTATTATTTTGGATTCTCAAAATTAAGATTTCAATTCAGAAAATTATTAATTGAGTCTTAAAATGGACATTCTAATTTTGAATATTATTATTTGAATCTGAAAGTTGACATTTCAATTCTGAAATTTTTATTTAAAATTTAAAAAATTGACCTAAAATTGATATTTGAATTTTAAATTATTATTTTGGAATCTCAAAATTTTATTTTAATTCAAAAAATTATTGATGGAATTTTAAGGGGTTTTCTACTATTGTTACCCATAATAAATCACTTTTATAAATAATTATAAATGATTATGTTTATTAATTATAAGTTACTTTAAATAATTATTGTTATAATATATATCTATATATTATATTATTAAAAAATTATATTAAAATAAATAACTTAATGTAAATAATGTTACATTAATTTAAAATTGTTGTAATTACTTTAGATAAAAAATAATTAGTATGTGTATAATTATTTTTTAATTGAACGTAATTGCGTGTAATTTGTAATTTATAACTTTAAACCTGAATTAAAATTTTGGAAAAATAATAAAATTTAAAATTATAGTTAAAATAATTTTCTTACTTTTAAAAATTATTACAGAATTTTTTTTAAATTTATAATTAATCATCTATGATAAATATTTAATAGTTATTTTATAGTAATGATGAAAATGAATGTGATGTTTAGGAAATTATTGTATTTATAGTTAATAATTACCAAGAGAAAAAAATTACTTGAATATTAAAATTTTAAAAATTCATGTAAGAATTTACTTTCTAATAGTAATTGTAAGTTCATTATTTATAATTTGAAAATAAATATTTCAAAATATAATCATTAAATTAATTTTACATTAATTTATTATATATAATTCGATCAGAACTTAAAAAGTAATAAATTAATATTAATTATTTATGAGTTATGTAATAATAACTTGTAAGTAACTAGATAGCTAGTTTGTTAAATATCAAGAAACTATTATTTATTTAAGTAATTGATAATGAATATTAAACATTTGTAGTGTATAGTTTATAGTTTAAATATCTATAAATTTAATCATTATTAATTAAATTATTATCTAATTATTTAATGAACCATTTACTTGAATTGTTTATAAATCTAAAAACCAAAAAAAATAAGGCATGAATTTTTTTTTGGAATTACAATTTACTTTGTGAGGAAGTTTTAACTTCAAAACTTATTGCATATTGTTTGTTCCACATTCCTATTTTTAACATTATAGAAACAAAAGGGTGTGGTCATCAAATTTCTCATTAAGAAATATGTGCACATGGGATGAGCTAATAAAAAAGCTTAACCGAAAACAAAAAAACAAATTATGAACAATTATAAAGTATTTATCTTTCCAACCTACTTATCTACCTAGGTAGGTAGGTACTTAGTTTGATCTATCCACCTAGGTTGACTTATGTATTTACCTACCTAATTACCTACCTATATGAATAGGTATTTAGCCTAGGAAGGTAGAACCTACCTACCTACCTATTGACTTACCTACTTAGGTAGCCCTCACCAAGTTTGATTTAATAAAGTTGATTTTGTAATTTTGAGACCTAAAATGTGAACAATATTACTGATCTTTGGATGGATATTATTGTTGGAAATTCAAACAAATTGCAAAAAAGGGTTGGAAGGAAAATTCAATTGAATGCATTCAAACTTGGGCCAATGACATAGGGTGCATTCATGTTTAATGAGTTTTTATCATAGTTTTAAATAATTTTAAAATATTAGATTAATAAAATTAAAGTTGCTTACTAGTTGTTTAACCTAGTTGGAATAAATAGTTGCAAACAAGATTACATTTCATCCATCCTCTAGTACATTTTTATCATCCAAAATAATTGAACACTATTCAATGTCTTGATTACATGCCAACTAAAGAACCTTAGATGTTATGAATATTTCAAAAATGGCCCCTTAGTTTAAACATGCTTCACATTGTTTATCAACATAATTAAAGAATCAACTTAGAGACATTGTTGATGCCAGGAATATTTAGCAAATGACGACCTAGTTGAAAAACGCTTTCAACTATATACCAACATACTAAACAAGTTAACTTAATCAGTAATTGCCATAATTTTATTTTTAAATTAAAAAAATCCTAATTGAAACATAGTTGCAAATGTCATGTAATTGAAAACTTTTGGTTAAAAAAAGAAAATTTCTACTGTTGGATTTTGATTTTGATCAACTTCATCATATGTTGTGTTGTTTTCAATTTCTTGATCATTGATTGGCTCTACAATGTATATTTATGAAGGTTGAGTTTTGCTATCCATGTCTTTGGGATTGAAAGGCCATATGCATGTGGCCCTAAATCCAAAACTTGATGTTTTTTTAGTTAGTGATTGCTTCAAAACTTGATTTACCCACCCAACCAATGTTATTTTATGTGGTTCCATATGATTGTTTTTGAAGATGGCTACATCTCTAACCTCTTTAAATGTTGTTTTGAATGGTTTGAAACATGATACATTTAATGGTTAGAGAACATGTGATGTGTGGGATGGTAAGGTGATCATGTTTAAACCCATTTCTTATGCTTGTGATATTGCTTCTAAAATAACATGACTACCATGGCCATCTAGATTTAGCAAGTGTCTATTGGTGAAAGAAACTCCACCTGGAACATATTTTTTGAAGAAAGAGAGGAACTCTTTGAACAAAAAAAATTATCCATAAATTTCATCTAAATTAATCAATTTTTATTATTTTGAATGAAATTTCGGATAAATAGGCCTCTTATTATTGTACTAATCCCACTTCTTTATGGCTATAGATATCTTTGAGTGAATTTATACCGAGATCTATTCAATCGTGTTGAGTTTTGGGGAAGACCACAAGGTGCCCAGGCGGAGTGTTTAATGCATTAACTAGGCCCCTAATCGGCCGTTTTGCATACAACACAAGCTTAAATTAGATTGGAAAAAATAATAATAATAAGGTTGGAAGAAGATTTTTGTGATCAAGAATTGATTAGCTTGCATTTAAGTTTTACTATTAAAAATGAAAAAAAAAATCTATTTTTTTGGGTTCATTTTTCCCATTTTATTGGCTTTATGGATAAAGGGGAGAAACAAATGTTATTAAAGGCCACTCTCGGTGTAATGTTGAATTATTTTTTTGGTTAGAAGCGAGCGGCATTTTCTGTAGTTGCTTGAACAACCAAAAGTTACCATTAATGTAACGGGGGAAAAGGAGAGGGAACAAGCACACTTGGAGGATTCTTCCCTGCTTGCTAATAAATCTACGAAGCAAATTTATATTTTTATAATTAATTATTTCACCAAGCTTTTTTTTACATTGCCATGCAAGTCCCTAATTTCCAAAGTTTAATGTAATCATCCCATAGTCTTTTTCTTTAAAAAATGTTGAACCTTGGCAAAACAAACCTTGCATCATTGCACAATTTATCGTCAACCATTCTTGGGACTTGGGAATGGTATTGTAAACATCAACTGACCTTCTTTTAGCCATAACCCTTGCTCTTATTTGTCTCCTAGCTTGAATTTTAATTTCATCTAAATTTCATACATAATTTAGAACATAACTATGTTGATTATATAATGATTGCAGGTTAGTGTAGAAAGATTTGCAAGTATTAGTTGTTAATCCTTGTGCTCTATAAACCTCCAATCCTTATGCTTGGTGAATGTTTAACTCTAGATGCTTGCGTTTGAACCAATACCATTAATTATTACCTAGTATCCCATCTCAAAATGGTGTAGGCCTTGTTTGTGTCAACTCTACAACCTTCATCTTTGATTGCTATAAATTCAAAAATAGTCTACATTCCTACATAGCTAAGGTTCATTTAATCACTTTAGCTTCTATTGTGAGCACACCTCTTGGCCCCAACTTTTTAAATATGGTTTTTCCATTTAGGTAGGTGATTAAAAAGTGAACATAAAAGAATGTTCCATGTTCTATTAACGTTCCTTAATGTGTCCCTCTTTCAACAACATCCATTGTTGTTTTTAGTGCATCATATGTTACATGTTGTAGATGTTCAATTGAATTGAATTGATGGTCTTTCGTTATTTGATGTAGGCTCAAGAAACAAATTCTCTTTGTATGTTGATGGAGGTCCAACATGTTGCTTCATCACCTTTAAGGCACAATTAAGTTCATGGTTGGCTTTTTCCTAGCCTCAACCTTTAGGTTTTCAGTGGTGTATGTTCTAGCCGAATCAAGGGATGCCTTTTTCTTTTTTTTGTACACAACCCAAAAATTCAAAAAATGTAGTAAGTTTGAAAATTGGGCTAATGCATGTTCTAGTAGATGTATAAAATAATACATGAGAATGTAAAAAAATGCAAAGTCCTCCCAACCAAATCAACATCTTTTGTTGTTGTGTACGTTGTCGAAAGAAATCTATAAGAATTATCTAGCTTACCAACTTGATCCCTTGCTCTTTTGAATATTTGTGATCTAGCATCTTGGACTATAGATTATTAAATCCAATGATAGTTTAAATACTTTTTGAATATTTGGTTGTAGATTTTATCTATGATATATGTTTTTGAACCTTCTTCTACTTTGATATCCACATCTGGTTGCAAATCTATTTGCTCCTCTACATGTTCAATTTTGATTATTAAATATAATTTCTACAAATTTATTTGCTATTCTACATGTTCTATTTTGATTTTCAAATTTGGTTTTTATAAAACTATTTGTGGAGTTTGTGCTTCCCCTTCTATTTGTTCTACTTTGATTTTTAGCTTCAGTTTTTACAAACTCTCCTTCAAACTTGTTTTGTTTCAAATTTAACCTATCTTCTTCTACTTTCACTGGTAGATCTATAGTTTTCAACACTACATCACTAAAACCCAAGAACTCTAAACAAAGTTGTAACTATTTTTCTACTTTAGTTATTAAAGATGAGATATTTAAAAAATATTACAAAGATTAAACCATTGTTTTGATTTTAACTTATGTGTAAACTTGATTTTGCATTGAAACTTTTTAGAGGGAATCAGAAATGTTTTAGCATATGAGGAATCTAGAAGAGAATTTTCTTTAAATGACTAATCAATGGAGTTTTTTTAAATACTCAAGGATTTTATGTCTTGTTGATTTTTGGGCATAATGTTTTTGTTAAAATTTAAGTTATATTTATGATTAGTTGCATGCCTTTCAATGTGATAGACAAACTCCCATAATTTTTTTTGCAACTTTCAATATTTCTTTTCTGAAACCAACCCTAATCCAAACATTGGTTTTGAAGTGCCATATGTTTTGCCATTGATTTGTTTCAAAAGACACCAAAAAACAAACATTCCATATTTGACAATAATATTAACCATTCATTTATTTTCAGTTTAGTGCTTGAAGTTGTGTTATTATTTTCCCATGACCAAACAAATCATATACATAATGATGTTGTTAATGGGTAGAAATCTTTAGACTAATTGGTTTCATAAACCTCCTAGTGACTACTAATTATTAGTGGTAGACTTACTATCCCTTACGCAAGGGGTGAAGTTAGTGAGATTAGATAGTTCGAGTTAGTGAGTGGTTGGGGGTAATTCACCCAATCATCTAGGAGATTTATAGAAAGGGATTCAGATAAGGGCTTTATTTTCTAGGGGTTAATGTGGGCCTTGTGTGTGGTATGTGGGGAAGGGGGATATAGGAGGTGGAAGAGGGTGAGGGGATATTAGAAAGTTGTATGGGATATAGAGAACTTTCCTTGGAAAGGTGATGGGAGAAATGGAAAAATGGAAAAAGATGTTTGTATTTGGCATGTGATTTTAATGGAAAATGGTTAAAGGACTCGAACTTCTTGTGTTGGATTATTATTATACTAAGTGTGGAAGATAAAGTAGTGTATGTGATGAAAGTAATATATTTCTTGGAGTTGGTATCTCTATATTTTTCTAGGACAAAGAGTAAGAGGGTTGACATTGGGTAACCTTTGGAGCACTAAGTTACTTGTTGCCCTAGGAAGGTAGTAGCTAGTCCTTGGTGGTGGGAATAAAAAGAAGAAGAGACCAATATGTTATTCCCTGCAAGTTAGAAGGCACTATTGTAGGTAGCAAACAAAAGCTCAGAGGGAAAACAACTGGTTGTAGGAAGCGCAAAGTCGAAGAGAGACTTTTCAAGGGTCACAAATGGTAGGCAAAGCCACCAAAAAACAAGCAAGCATGAGGAAGGAGGGACAGTGGTGGTAGAAAGGTTTGCAAACCCCCTAGGTTATATCTCGAGGTGTCGAAGGTATTATAAAATAAAAGAAGTAAATACTCCTAGGTTCTCTTCCCCTTTTTCATATTGCTCCCTTCCTTATGTTCCAAACCTTATTCCTTAGTTGAGATCATTTATAAAAGGGTAGGTTTAGTTATGGACAATAGACCTTTATCTTCCTTATTCTTAGTATGACCTAGAGTTTATTTCTTACTTGAGTAGTTGTAGTAAAGTAAGATATGGAGGGTAGTTCTTTATGTGAAATAATAAGGTGTTAACTTTGTCCCCTAGTCTTACCCTTGGAGGAGGGTAATGATGGGGGTTGCAAATTTTGCCATTAATAGATGTTCATTTTTTTTCAAATACCAATCACTCTTGCCCCCCAAAACCGTTCACTAAATCAATATTCCATGTGAATAATTAAAAGTAATAGTACAATCTTTTTAAATACAAAACATTCAGCCTTAAAAACATTTAAAAACGTTAATAGTTTTACTAATGGCCATTCATGGACCTCAGGCTAACCTGCTGGGGTGTTTGGTTACCAGGCTCTGTTTGGTGGGGGGGGCATGTTTACCCTACCTCCTTGAACCATGTATAGAAATCTGGTGCACTTTCTTATGATTTGGAGGAGTTTTGGCTATTGAAAATATTTTAAAGACATGATTTTAGCACTTTTAATTTTTAATTTTGCTTGGGGATGCTCACTTTTAATCACACTTTTAAAACCCTTAAATTTTTTTAAAACCCTTGAAAAGCCACTCTGGCTCCACCAAGGAATTTGAATAAAAAACCTATCTTAGTTAATTAATTAATTAGTAATTTGGGAACAACAGTGCTTCCAATGGATGATCGCCACTTTGGCTACAAACAAAAAAATTCCTTAAAAAAAGACTAATCTGGATTCTGAACACGTTCTGACGAATGTTCCTAGCAAGACAATCGTGAGAGCACGAGAACACGAGTTCCCATGTTCCAACTGAGTGGTGTCCCATATTGGTAACGTGCTAACATAGAGTTCCCGACATGGGAACAGGGCTGGTGCCCCATTTTGGTAACGTGATAACACAGAGTCCCCAATATGGGAACAGGGTTGGTGCCGTGCCCGAGAGAAGAACCCATCTCTTCCATCGCCAGAGGTCGCTAGCCTTTCGCTCTGTCCCGGGCGCCATCGCTCCGCCTGCCTGCTTGCTTGCCTCGTCGTTGCCTCGTATCTTCTTCTACCAATCCTAGAACTCGTGTTCATGTAAGAGCATTTTCTCTAAAAAAATTTCTTCAGAAAAAACAGTCCTAGAGCGAGTTTAGTATCGGCTGCCAGAAACGGAACGCGGCAGAAGTAGTAGTTCTTGCAACACTGAGCGATGGCAGACGTTTTGGAGACGACCGTCGCTCCCTCCCTCGAGTCTCTGCACTTGAACGGAGAAGAGGAGCAAGCGGAGATCGCAAATGGCATCGCAATTGACGCCGTAAGTTTTTTCCCTTTTTCTTTATTCTTTCCTGTTCTATGCAGCCTCTCACTTTAGGGTTTTTTGCTCTTCGTTCGCGTTTTTCCTTCTTCTACTCATCAGCGCGGAAAGGATTTCCAGGTTTTTTTTTGGAACTCTTTTTCTTGTCGCAGTACATTCGTTGTACGCACTTATAGAACTTTGTATAGCAGTTTTGTCTCCTTATTACTCATGCTCAGTTTCTTTGCCGCTGTTTTGTGGGGTTCGAGAACGGAGAAGATATGGTAGTTTATAGAGGCGTCTTGCTCTGTAGGATTGTTTTATCTTCTTTCATCTCTTTCTACAAGCTGCTGATTTTTTTTAATTTACTGTTTTAGGCTGCTGTAACCGTGAATTCCCAGGTTCTGATCACTCGCAAAGAGCTATTGCAGTTTCTGAGTTTCTGATGTTATATGGATTGCTTAGGTGGAAGTATCTTATCATTTAGATTTGTAATCAATCACCATGCATGTGGTTCTCTGTTCAGCTCTAGGAGTGCGGCAATTGGAGTTTTATAGGCTTGTTGCAGCCATTAGATGAGCTGCTAGACGACCTAGTTTACTATGAGTTGCAAAACTAGCTTCTTAGATGGCAATCCTATCTGTATGTATGTGCATTTTAGTATCAGAAGAAAACATTGACTAATTGCAGCAACATGTGGCATGCAGGAGGTGGTGGATGCTAAAAAGAAGAAGAAAAAGAGTAAGAAGAAGGGTGGGGGAGTGGGAACTGCAGCAGAAACACCTGAACAAGTATCAGTGGCTGCTACAAATGGAGTCCATGAAGCTGTAGTGGTGATCAATGAAGTTGTTGCAGGGGAAGAGGATGATGAGGATGAAGCAGAAGGTGCTGGTGATGCAGCAGGTCAGTTTCTTCTGAATTGCTGAAGCAGGGACATTAGGATTGAAATAGTTAGGCTATGGGTTCCTTATGAAGGGCTGCATTTCTTTTCTCTTATTCTAATGGATGGTCTGGCATCTGTGTTCATATGCATGGGTACACAGAGGCTACAAAGAAGAAGAAGAAAAAGAACAAGAGCAGCAAGTGAGTTTCACCATCCTTTCTGAGCTCTGGAACAGTGATTGTTGTCAACCTACTCTTTAAATAGCGTGTCATGTTTTATAGAAGCGATGGTTGTGTGCTCGACATACATCATTGTTTGGATCTTACTACTGGAGTTTGATTTTGCAGGAAGAAAAAGGGCGTGCTGGAGCAGACTGATCCACCTTCCATTCCCGTCATTGACCTTTTCCCTTCAGGCAACTTTCCAGAAGGTGAAATCCAACAATACAAGGATGAGTAAGCTCACTTTCACCACCTTAAAAAACTACTGATTGAGTTTTTTCTCTTGATTGTACCAGCTTTTGTGGTTCCAATTTCTGCATGTGTGGACATGGAAAGTGGTCACTGGCATGCTTCTCTTTCTTCTCTTTCTTAATTTACGTAGTTTCTATGCTATTCAAAAGAAGTGATTAGATGAAAATGTGCTGGTACAGAGTGAAACACTTTCTGCCAACTTTGTGAAAGGACTGTGTTTGTAAAATTAAGTTGTGACTGGCAGTAACTTGTGGAGAACAACATCTGAAGAGAAGCGGGAACTGGAGAGATTAGAAAAGCCAATGTACAATGAAGTGCGCCAGGCTGCTGAAGTTCACCGACAGGTTCCAATCCATCACAAACCCAGACTCATGCTTCTGACCTAAAGTAATCAGCTTGTATGTGTTTATGCAGAATGCAAGAAAATATTCTCTGGCTTAATCAACTCAGTCACGTTGAAGATTCTGAATATTTTGGAGCTCTGCAGGTGCGGAAGTACATGCGGAAGTATATAAAACCAGGTCTGCCCATGGTGGATATTTGTGAGACCCTTGAGAACATGGTTCGTAAGCTCATTGTAGAAAATGGGCTAAGGGCTGGTATTGCCTTTCCCACAGGTTGCTCTTTGAACTGGTAATAATCTTTCTACACTTCTACTTTGGTGATGACCATGAGAACTTTTGTCATAACTGAACTCTGGCTTTATCTGCTGTTTTATCCACAGAATTTGGACATTTCTCTGGGTGGTAGTATGGCCTGTAGCAAGAAGTCTTAAATTTTGTGCTTTGTCACTTACAAGCTTATTTTCATGCATGTGGGTTATGGTCAATCCCCATCATTTCAGTGTTTTACCTATAGCAAGGTTATTTGTCTTGATTTCTTGGGTGAGATAGAAATTTGATGCATATCACAGTATGGAATCAAGGGGCTCTTAGAATGGAGTTCCTGCATGGGTGTAACAGGGTGGCAGCACATTGGACTCCCAATTCTGGAGACAAGACAGTACTTCAGTATGATGATGTAATGAAGCTTGACTTTGGGACACACATTGAAGGTTAGCTCTTCCACTGTTTACTGATGTCTTGGCAAATTGACGCTGCAGCTCTCTTTTAGAGGTGATAGGTGTACTTCAGGTATTCATTGCTGGTTGAAACTGTGTGTTATCAGATAAGGTGTTGAACACATATGACAGTTGGCACCTCAGAGAATGTCTTAGTCTCTTCTGTGCTAAATTTGAGTAATGACATCTTCTTAAACACTTGGATTTGGAAGATGTCATTGTATGAGCTTGAAGACTGAAGTCAACAACTACATTGGTGTTTAAGTGGATGTATTGTGGTCATTTGTTGCAGGGCACATAGTAGACTGTGCATTTACAGTGGCTTTCAACCCAATGTATGATCCTCTTCTTGAGGCTTCACGGGAGGCCACTTACACTGGTATTCGGGTACTGTCTACCCAACTTATTTTAGTTCTCTGAAGAAGTTACTCTTCAATTTTATATTACAGAAAGTTTTATCTTTTGAAAGTATCTGAACTTGCATGTTACTGCTGTTATTCAAACCACCCCTTCAATTTATTTCCTAACTCTCTTCTTGGAAAGAGTTAGGAAATTAACTCTTTCCTAAGGTTGGGTTTCCTCTTTTTCCTATTTGCTAATATGTTGTCAGATCCGAAATCTTCAAAGTTTATTATTGGGTCGGCTCTTAATTATACTCTGGTTGACTTAAATTGGAAGTATTCACTGTTTATGAGGATATATATTTTTTCATGGCTATATGCAGCATAATTGATCCAGGTTTTCGAATTAGTATTGGAGTTTTGGAATTTGTGCAATTCCCCTGAACACTCTGCTGATAGTGATGTACACACATTGAGGGTGGCAGGAGGCAGGCATAGATGTGCGTTTGGGTGACATTGGAGCGGCCATCCAAGAAACCATGGAGTCATATGAAGTGGAGATTGGTGGCAAAACTTATCAAGGTACCTTCAGCACAGTATATATAGGAAGTGGTGTTTGTTCAGCCACATCCTGTGATATGTGTCTGCTTGCTGCTTGATGTCTGACTATAGAATCTTTCCTCATGTTTACATTGACATTGGCTTTGACATCAATGTTGTTTGCAAATTGACTCATGAGTGGTTTGTTTTGTCAGCCTGCATACTTAATAGACATGCATAATCCACAGCAAGAGTATTCGTCTTTCATTGCTTGGAGTCATTAGGTGGCTGATTGTGGAACCTTTCCTGGATTGGTGGGGTCACAGTCAAAAGCATCCGTAATTTGAATGGCCACAGTATTGGTCCCTACCAGATCCATGCTGGTAAATCAGTACCCATTGTGAAAGGAGGTGAACAGACCAAGATGGAGGAAGGCGAGTTTTTTGCAATAGAGACTTTTGGATCTACTGGTCAGTACACTGGAGACCTCTTCTCAGAGTGTACAGTGTCCACTCCTTTGTTTCCTGCCTTGACATTAATTATTGTATGGCATGATTACTCCACTTGTTTATACCTTGAAGCACTTGTGTGGGCAGGGAAAGGGTACATACGAGAGGACCTGGAGTGCAGTCACTACATGAAGAATTTTGATGTGGGCCATGTGCCACTAAGGCTACCACGTGCAAAGCAGTTGCTTGGAGTCATAGATAAGAATTTCTCCACACTAGCATTTTGTCGGCGTTACCTTGACCGTATTGGAGAGACAAAATACCTGATGGCTTTGAAGAATTTGTGTGACCAGGGGGTTGTCCAGGTGTGTTCGCCACCCTATTTGTAGACTCTCGCCCTTGCTTTTAATGGTGGTTTCATGCTAGCTCATCAGTATGATGAGCTTCAAACTGAATTGAAGTACCATCATATTGCCCTGCAAGACAAGGTCACATACTGCATTAGTTGAGTGCGTGTTTAGGACTGGACAGGTGAATTGCAGTCTGCATGCATTTGTAACATGTTTTCTCCAACTTCTACAACTTGTCTTCATAGGGTGAAGCCTGCAGTCAGAGAAGTCCTTCAGGAGTTCTAATTAATGGAAGCCCTTTGGTTTTGCATGCAGGCATGCCCTCCACTGTGTGAGGTGAAGGGAAGTTATGTGTCTCAGTCTGAGCACACAATTTATTTGCGTCCAACTTGCAAGGAAGTCATCTCTCGAGGAGATGACTTCTGAGGGTGTTGGGTCCTGTGGATTTTAGAACACCTCCTTTCTTTCGTTTGTTTACTTGAGGAACTCATGTGTCCTGAGCCAGAAAGACTTTGGAGTTGAAGGTTTGATGTAGACAAGGGCTTGCTTGCTACTCTGGAGGTCAAAGTCTCTGTCCAGGAAAGAGGTTAACCCATGAATAGGTTAAACTATGAGAAACATGACTAGTATTTGGTATTAAATAGTAGAGCAGGTAGATAGTGAGCTGTGTCCAAACTGTGGCTACAGCCTGGTCAAAGATTTCTGCTGTGTTTTGTTGTTCACTAGGAACCCATAAAAAGTATTTGGAGTTCTGTTGCTTGGCTATGTTTGAAACATGATCTACTTTTCCTGGTTGAATCCCAGTTTGTACATTTGAGACATTGAACCTCCAGCTGGACTAGACAAGCTGATGAGTTCACTCAGTGTCTAGGATGCACACAATTCCAGTTTTCCGTTGGTGGGCAGTTTCTGTGCAGATAAATGTTGCTTTCACAACATAGGTATTTGCTCAACAGTGTTCTTGCCTCACATTTCATACATGCTGATAGGAATGTATTTCCCCATTATGCATTAGATTTCTACTCTTGATTTGAGCATGCAATGGTTCTCAGACTCCAAATGCTGTTGGGCTGACATGATACATATGAGGTTCTTTAGTTTCTGTAAGCACATGTTTCATCTAGGTTGGTAACGCACATGAAGCAAAACCAGATTTTAGTTGTTGCTAAGAAGATGATGATGGTAAATGGTTTCAACGGTCAAAAGGAGACGAACCTGACTTTATGTTTTAGATGAAGCTGAAACGTTTCAGACTAACCTGTGCTTCCAAAACTTGGTTGACAAATTGTTTTCATCATCTGAAAATGTTTGGAGTTTTCTCGTTTTAACAGGTGATTTACTAGTGGAATAACACCAGTAAATATTGTGCTAACTAAATGCTGCTGGGTTCATTAATGGGCAGAGCCATTATGCAATGAGATGGTTGTTTTCTTTCCATACTTGTGATTCAACTCCAAAGATTTGGCTTGATGGTTCATGAGCTTCTACACAGATTTCCTTTGATTTGGAGTTCTTTCATGGCTTGCTTGCATGCGTGCTTGGAGGTAAACAAAATCATGGAGGTATTAAATTCCAGATAAATTGCAGCCAACGAAAAGATCATAATTTGCTCATCAGAAGAGAGATGCTTGAGAGCTGTTTTGACAGATGAAAAACAAGGTGACAAAATTGATTGAGATGTATTAGTTTCGGATAATGCAAAGTTATATTGTATGTATGTTTCTGGTTTGCAGCTGAAGATATTCTGGAAAAGAAATTACACTCAGCAAAACAGACACCGAAAACTAATCACCTGCAGGGCTAAGGTTCATTAATGGAACTTCATTTGTTTCCCAAAAGCGTAATAAATGGCCGTCAAAGTCATTTCATTGTGATTGATCCCACCCAACTTTCCTTCTACCAAGTCCCTCTCCCCCCCTCCCGCCCCCATTCCTTCCTCACCCACATGGTTGCTCTCCCTGCCAATCTAGATTTGGTTTTATAGGCCTAGTGAAAAAGTTACCCAAGGGTTGGTTGTTGGTTTGTTTTGTATTGTGTGTGTTTTGTCTCAGCCCTTTTTTTTGGCTGGCTATATATACATAGCCAAAGAGCTACTATATTAAAAACCAAAAGTGCTAAAATCAAGTGCTTTTAAAGATTTTCAATAGCCAGAATTTGACCAAAACTTAAAAGGAGTTTTTCCCAGATTGCTATACATGGTTCAAGTATGTAACCAAATGGGCCTATATATATAGAGAGAGAAGGAATGTTTTAAGGTTTTTACTTTCATATGTAGCTTGTAGCCAAATTTGGCTAAATCTTCCTATGGATCACTGTCATTTTGGCTACATTACTAAATTGACCCCCCCACCCAAAAGAAAAAAACACTGGTTTGCATTTGTGTTTTGTGGACTGATTTGAGATTGCTTTACCAGGCCCTTTTTTGGGGGCTGTTTCTGAGAAAGATGTCATTGGTGTACAAGCTGCACATGTGCATTGCCCCCACTTGTGTCCGAATTAAGACTCATAATAACGTTAAAAAATGTCATTCAACTTTTGTTAGGAATATCTCAAACTCCAGCCAGCTGAATCTGACAAACTTAAACCCCAGTAATCATTGCTATAAGTGTGCAGCAGGAGGAGGGCGGCAGCAGGAGGAGGAGGAGGAGCAGCAGGAGGGAGTCAAAATTTTGGTGGAAATGACTTCAGACTTTCTGTAAACAAATTTAAATATCAACAGAGACAGACATGTTCCATCAAGCTTTGTAAAATTTGTATTCAGCTTGTACATTGCTTACACTTTTCTTAGGATCTTTCCAGCTCTTGGAAGCTCTTAGTTTGGTGCTGATTGGTTGCAGCTTCAGGGTGCAAAGGCATTTGCCACCCAAAAAAAGAAAAAGAAATTCCCAGAGAGAGAGAGAGAGAGAGAGAGCTCTCCAAAGCAAGGGTACTGCACAGTCATGTCCAGGTCAAACCCGCCCACAAACTCCTCTCTTGAGCAAATGGCTGAATCATGAGCTCATGCATGTCCTTTGTGTATTTACTATTTTCACTCTCTCTCTCTCTCTCTCTATATTAATTAGAGTAGCCCCATCATATGAAGGAACAAACCAAAACAGCACTTGTCCAACAAACTCCAAAAAATAAATGATAATCCTATTGAAGAGATGTAAAGTATGAAAAGGGTGTGTCAAGGGTTTTGGCCAATGTGTTGGCTTTCAGACCCAAAGAGAAAACAAAACACCACTGCACCTTGTAAGTTAACAACAGCAATAATAATAGTCCCACCCTTAAGTAGTTCAGCAATTCATCAAATAGATGTGTAAGTAGGAATATTGACTGCTGTTTGTTGGCATGGATTATTATGATGATAAATGCATTGCCCTCATCAAACTTGATGTGTAGCAAGCAATATTGATATTGGCTGCTGCTTTGCTTGTTGCCTTTGATTATGATGATACCTAAATGCAATCAATCCCCCCCCCCCCAAACACATACAGAGGGTTTAGATTTGTTGAACTGCTTTGCTATGTCTACATGCTACAACTTCCAAGGAGATTCCAGCTTCATCCATTACATGAAAATTGGGTACCTATTCAATTTAAGTGCTTGAAAATAATCTCTCTCTCTAGAGCTCTTTGGTGAAGCCAAACTACTTAAAGTGTGGTCAGTGGATTTGGGAATGTGAGGGTGCAAAAATTATGACAAAGAGATGGATGGATTGATCACATGTCTATGTCGCACAAAACATGTGTTTGCATAAGAAGATTAAAAATGTCTCCATTTGCAGTAGTAGCAAAGTGGTTTGCACCAAGTCACTTCATTAGGCCCTTGATTGCCATGAAAGAACTAATTGGGAGCACACTTTACCTACTATGGTCATTGTATTCACATACAAAGTGTATGGTGTCTTTCTTTGCAATGGATTTTTCCATTTATTTCAAAATAATAATAATAATAATAATAATATGATGTGTGTATATATATATATATTCTTTATATTGTTTGGTGCTCATTTTTTCTGATTCTATTCAACTGCGGGTGGACACCCACATTTTACTTTACTTCTTACAGCGAGGTGCTCAATACCCACCTCATCAAAAGTTGAGAATTTGTGCAAAAGGCTCGCTCACTTGCGTTTTCTCTAGTGCTTCTCCTCCGTTCCAAAGGAGGAAAAAAAACAACAGTGTCAGATCTCGGAACTGTTTAGTTGCTAGAAAGTACACTAGTGTGTGCCCAGATCCACAGATCTTATTAGCCAGAATGAAAGAAAGAAAGACTCCATGTCTATTGTACAATAGATTCCCGGACCAAAAAACACACAAGAAATACCCAAAAGAGGGGAAGTTGTGATGCTGTGCTTGATTTCAGGCAGGCATGCTACTAAGTAAAATAGCACTCTCTCTCTCTCTCTCCCAATTCCACCACGTTCCAACAACTGAATCTAATATTGATCTTGGGGTACTCCATTCTCCAATTTGACTATTGGCAATCTCCCCTTTGACTAACACCAACCAACACCGAAAGTGTCCAAAGGGGACGGCCACAAAACCAAAACAAAAGAGAAGAACCGAAACAAAGTACTACTACATGCCTGTCCAACAAAGGACAAGCACTGCACCAAAAGAAGGTGATCAGAGTACACATCCAAATAGAGAGCCACCCCTGAAGAAGAAGAGCCTGAGATTTGGATCCAATTGACTTACTTTTTTTTTAAAAAATTAAAAAATTTAAAAAAAAAAGTCCCGTGCAATTGGGACCCATAGAATCAAGGAGGTACAAATTTTACTATTTAAGTTTCAAGGGAAGGTGAAATTTTTTTTTGGGGGGAGGGGGGGGTGGGGATGGGGCAAGGGGGAAAAAAAAAAAAAGGGTAATAAAAAATCACACAAAAATAAATGCACTTAAAGAAAGAGAGTGCACAACCAGTTTTAATTACCACTTAATCAGCTGCCCCCAAATTCCATTTACCCTAAGCTAAGCAGACAATGTAAGTAAAGCTCTGACATGAAACCCAAAAAAAACTGATGAATCTTTTGTTTGTGCTTCTTTCTTTCCTTGAGAGAGGCAATTTTTTAATTTTTTTTTCTGCATTTTTTTTTTTGATGGGGGGGGGTACAAATTTAATTAAATCACAAGACAACAACAACTCCTGACAACTACTACTACTACAACAGAGCAGTTACACAGAGTTTGAGAGAGAGAATTAAGTTAAGGCAGAGTTGAATTTTTCTGCTCAACTGCTCATTATGCTTCCCCTAATTGTCTGTTGATCCCTTGCTGAAACTTTGATCATAATTATAACAGAATCCCCAGAAATTATAACAGAATTTTTTTTTCAATCTTTTTTTTTTTTTTTTTTTTATTGTTTTTTTTCGTCCCATTTCCTCTTAGTAATAGACTTCCCAAACAGAACGGAGTGGAGGCTCTTCTCCTCATCATGAAAGAGAATATGTATTTGTTTTTTCACAACTACAAAAACCGAAACCA
>Ga0116231_10001048_pt1 | contig 54594 bp, 39 predicted proteins | sample S1TSphgellanicum_2_FD_89695 | JGI IMG/M metagenome (GOLD analysis project Ga0116231, IMG submission 89695) | Host-associated microbial communities from peat moss isolated from Minnesota, USA - S1T2_Fd - Sphagnum magellanicum MG | ecosystem: Host-associated > Plants > Peat moss > Unclassified...
GCCCCCCCCCCCCCCCCCCCCCCAAGAAACCCCAGCCACATCTTCGTTCAGTTCACCTACCAAAACCCCAACCTCGTCCATGCTCCTCCAAACCCTTTTTTTTTTTGCATGCCCACCTTTCCAACTCCCAATCCCCAGCTCCCAACCCATTTTTAACAATGTTCATGTCCCCTAACCTCCCCCAAAACACACAACAAAATAATCCTTAGTGAATGACAATGTTTTCACTAGGATCACCTTCTCCCATGGGAATGTCCTCTCCCCAAGCCCATTCCCTTGTCAATCTCACCCATGTGCCCATCCTCACCTTGAAGCAACATCTTTTCCCTAGGTCACATCCTTTCCTCAACCCCATTTTCTTATGAGGAACCATTTTTTTCCCAAGCTCATTTTCACTATTAAAGGAAGATTTATTGATTATTTTATTTTGTTAGATCCATATTGTAAATTGTTAAATATGTGGTGTATAGTTGTTAGATCTATAATAAATAGTTGTTACATAACTTAAAACAAAAATAAGACATTGAATTGGTTATATTCTACTGGTTGTATTTTATTGGCCATTATTTTGAATCCATTTTAAATGTAAATTTCTTGTATATAAAAAAATAGATGTAATTTTGAAAGAAATGATGATAATAAAATGAGGAGTATAGATTTGCACTATGAAAAATAGGGTGATTTGGAATCGGCCTTGCAATTAGTTTTTTGAGTTACAATGACCACTTGCAACTTCATTGCAACTAAACATATTTTTATGACACGGATGCTATTAGACAAGTCACATGAATTGCAATTGACACAACTCATCCTATGTGAAATTATATATGTATGCAACTCGTGTAACTTAGTTGCAACTATGTAAAAACAACTATTATCCAACTCCAATGCAATTAGTTTACAACTACCACTGTACTTGTTGACATTGCTTTTCATATATCCATCCATCAATGATGAACTCTATTGATTTCCATTGTAACTCCTTTGCAATTGCGTGTGATTAAAACACATTAATGGTTGCAAATAATTAATAATTATGTGACAATTCACGTTGGCACAAGGTAGTACTTGTGTGTAACTACAATGACCCAATTATTACTATGGAGTAATTATTAAACAAGTTCATGCATTGATGAACCTAATTATGTTTGTATGATTTTTTATTCATCCATTGCCAAACCTAATGTTGCATAATTTTTCATTATCCATTAACAAACAAAAACTATTGATGTCATTTGCAACTAGGTTTTTAATTATGAATTCCAATGTAGTTGTAAGGCAATTGACTTTAGTCCCATTTTAGTAGTATTGGACAACTAAATTGCAATTTACATTGCAAATTATGTGCAAACCTTGCACACACAATTTCATTGTCCAAATTATGATAAATAATGCAAAATTACAATCCATCATTATTTATATACATAAAATGGATCTAATATTGTATGCATTGGCATTCAAGGTTGAAAGATGCATTACAATAAAAAATAAAATTAATTATTGAAATAAAATTTAATTATAAGTTTAAATATATTGCCCAAGCTATTTATAACCAAAAATTTCTTTTACTTAAATAAAAAGTTAGCACAAAAATGATGAACCACAATAATCAAATAGTTATTTAAAGCACTATGTTTTTATGAATTAATGTTTTCTTTGATTTTTGTTAAAATGAAACTTGAGCTATAATTTTTTCATTCCACCTTGTCTACTCGAAATTGACCATATTATGATATTCAATGTCACATGCAAAATGAGGTCAATAACATATACATACCATTGCAATGCAAAAGATATCTAGATGTCCATCCTTTTAATTTAAATAAAATTAGTTTATAATTTCAATGTCATTAACATAATTTATTTATCATTGAAATGTAAATACATGACATTGTAATGCAAAAGATATTTAGATGTCCATCCGTTCAATTTAAATAAAATTAGGCTACAACTATGTGCCATTAAAAAAAATTATATGTCACTAAAATGTAACATACATAACATTGTAACAAACTAAACTACAATCAACTACACTTGCATACAATGGTGGTTTTGAAAATAAAATGCATCACATACTTGGAATATTGAGGTTAAAATTTGCCATACTTTTGTTGTTTTGGAATTTTCATTTGTGCATGTATTGGTTTGGATTGCTACATAACAAACAACAACACATTCAATGACATAGTTATTAATAATCTAACCAAATAATACAATATCACATGTGCATTTTAAACTCAAAATTATATATTTTAAATAAAAACACCATTTTATTTTTGAAAAAGCCTTCAACCTTCAAGAACAAAAACTTTCGACCTCTAAAAACGAGAACTTCCAACCTCCAAAAAAAAAAAAAAAACCTCTAACCTCTAAGTTTTCTAAATAAATAAACAAACTTGTGATGACCTTTCAACTTTACTTTTAAATTGGAAAAAAATAATCTTAATTATTTAGCACATGATATGATAATTGAATCATTGAAAGACTATAAAATGCACAAAATGTTTTTTAAAATATATTTTAAAAAAAATCATCTTGAATTTTTTTACAATAAGCATAGGTGAATGAAGGTTGTTAATGCAATGGGGGATATTTGTTGATTTATGACCATTAGTCATTTGCTTATGGCTTTCCCACCCAAATTTCATATTTTCAAAGTTCAAATTCCAAGTTGAAATTTAATTACATATTAGTTGTAACTTAATAATAATAAAATTGAACAATAGTCATAAAATAATGGGAAAATCATACTTATATAGTGACAACCTAGTGGCACAATTAGTTGTAGCAATGGAATCATAGTTGACAACTAGTTGCAAACAAAATGAAAATGTCATTTGTAATGGGCAATGAAAATGCATACATGCGACATGATCATATGTGTCAAAGCCAGACACTAGTTGCAAAATAGTTGTTGATTGGGCGTTACATTTACCTTAGTTATAATGTAGTTGTCCTATGCTACTAAAGTGCAACTTGCCAACAAAGTCAAACATGGTAGACTACAATCGTATCTAAGGTGTGTACATTTTATGGTAACATATGTCTATCTTGCAACTAATTTGCAATTACATTACAATTCCCTAATTTTCTAACATGACATTTTATTTATTAATTCCCTATATTTCCATGGGAAAGTTGTTGCATAATTGTTTATTAATTGTTTTGGAGCTTTAATTGTAGGGCAATTTAGTTGCCACAAACATGATTTTTCATAATGTTGAAATAATACAACTTTATATATACATGAAGAAACATTTCTTTTAGATTATAGAATTACATGTTGCTTATTATAGATTTTTAAAAAAAAGGATATAATAGCTCAATACAATAAATTTGATGTTTAAATTCAAGGTTTGAAACATGAATTAAAGTGTAAAAATATACCTTTTTCATTTTTGTGACCATCCCAAGGAATAAATTTTAACAAAAAAATTGTGTAAAATTGGTCATTTGGGTGCAAACAAAATAACATGAACCACACCTGCCTGCTTAAAGGATTGCTTTTGGGGAAATATTTTTAAAAATATTCCTTAAAATTTTCAAAAAAAAATTCAAAAATATATAATTGTAAAAATATTATTATGTCAAGGTTTATGTAAAAGATTTTCAAAATATATGTAATTTTCAAAAGTTTTGAAGTCTATTTATAAGTCTATTTAATATTTAAAAGCACACGTTACAATGTTTAATGAACATTTTTTAGCATTTTAAATTTATTGGATATTTTTTAGATTAATTCACATGTTTCAATGATATATTATGAACCTTATTATATTAAAAAAAATCTTATATTTCAACACAAATTATATTACTGCTTCTAAATGTAAAAAACTAAGCACACATTACACTTGTTATGGCTCATGTTAGTGTGATTGCACCCATTTATGAATAAATTTGTTTATGGTTTGTATTACTTTCAATAGTTTTTTTTCATTGAAAAATTATTTCACATATGAAGGATTTGAAAAAATATCAATATGGATAGTAATATTACTTGTAAGGGTAATAATATTTTTAACCATTTAAAGGATAATTATTTCAACATTGCATTCAGATTTGAATTATGCCATTAAAAAAAATGTTTAGAATATTGACAAAAACAAATCGATCAAAATAATGATCAAAATTCGAAAATATGTAGTAATGATACAACAAAAACAATATAGGTTCACTAGAAATGTAAGCATTAATGTTGCAACCCTAGCCTTAGGTTTGTGACCAAAATAAGGGCTTGCAAAGGTGTAGGCCAAGAATGAAACCCAAGAGTCACATTTCATGTTCTTGGAAATGTAGGAGAATGTGAGGGAATGAACACACACATTCCCAAATGAACTCTCACTTTAAAATTGGAGTCCCCATGGATTTCCAATTTTTCAGAGGGCAATTACAAGGGTCAAAGTTCATTAGATTGAAAAGTTCCTCATACCATTGAAAAGCTCTTGGAACAAAGATGTCTAAAATGGGTTTGCATGACCAATTTAGGTATTTAAACATAAGTTATGGTCAAAAGAAGGGCCAGGAGTTAAATTGTCAATTTGACTCTCGACCATTAAAAGTCAGGAATCGCCTTGATTTACTTGTGTGCAAGTGGCATGCCACATATCATTGAAAATCTCCCGACGAAGGCTCCAACTTTGTTTCAAACTTCACCTCAATTGGACGTATGCATAAGAAGTTATGGGTTTCCAAAGTTGCGTAAGTCTTAATTTCAAGAAAAAATGACATTTGGGTGTAGGATTTGTGAATAGGCACAAATAATACTATAAGGGGGAAGGTGGTGGCTTCCCCCAAGTCCAAGCCATGGTGAGTCTTATGAGTCCGTGTTGTTTATGGTTCATCCATGCACCAAAAATGCTCCAACTATGCACTAGCCAACTTATTGTTTGGTTTATGCAAGTTCGTGTGAATAATTGACCCATTTATCATTCGTCCTAATCCCCATCTTGGAGCTCTAACACACCCCTCTCACCCTCAAAGTGTTGTAAGCCAAAAAAGGTACCCCAACTCTTTATTTTTTTGTTATTTTCATCTTTAGACTCATAGTTGAGTCTATCAAGGAGTTTGGGGTTGCATCAATTAATCAAGCATTGCAAGACTTGGTGAAAGCTACTACAAAAGGATGAATGAATGAAACTATAAAACAAAAGATGATGTAAAACCCATAAGTAATTATTACAACATTTAATCGACTAGAAACTCTTCCTAATAAAGAAGGTGTTTATGGGGACAAATTGTAGAATATAATCAAGAATGATAGACCTAGTGATGTCCACAAATCCAATGCAAATAATTCATATGTATACAAGAACAAGTGCGGATTTTCATGACCATGGACCAAAAATTCTTGCTAGAGGTATCAATGTACAAACTACAAATCAACAAGTTAATGGAAATGGACCGAAATGGGCACACCCATTTGAATTTTCAAGATCAATAGTTTTAGACACATGTTAGTGATGATTTTCCAAGGACCAAACTTTACATCATTACTAGGTTATTGTCTACCATGTTACATGTAGTACCACATACCCAAGTAATAAAGACAAATATCATGAAGCCACATACTTAGAATAATTAACAAAGTGAGAATTTTATCATGCATATCCAATAACAAAATACAATATGGTGTGTGTTATTAACAATACTCAAGTACAAGACAATATCTATGTGAAAGAGCCAAAAAGAAAGATCACTCCTTGCCCTTTATATCTCATTTCCTCTCCCTACCTCTTCAAACCCTCAAACATTTAGAGCCTTATGATGTATCGGCAGCACTAGCCATTTTGGTAGGCCTTAAATAGTTATAGCTGAATTTGGTAAGATCCAAAAAAATTACCCTTGCCAAGTTTTGATAGGGTGATTGTTTGGATTCTAGTAGAGTTTAAACAATGTTTGGTAGGTAATCTAATTATGTTTAATAAGGTCATAGATATAATTTTGTAAGATGTAGGCTAAAGACTACTACAAGTGTTCAATAAGCTTTATTTATGTAAAAAGTCATCACTACACAATTTTTACATATTCCTAACATTATCCCCTCCTTAGGACCTTAGTGTCTTCACAAGGTCTTCATCTTTCCAAATTTAAACTATCCCTTGTGTGGGGCTACTAGCCACAATCTAAAGAGGTTGGCTAGAGTTAAGAAGTTATTGATATCATCATTGCAATCCACCTTTGATGTAAAACTCTCACTTGGTATTATTTCTGGAAATCTTTTCTTTCCCAAGGACTAGTGGATGTGGAAGCCATTATGAAAACTCACGAATTGTTAAACTTATTGGTTTTTTAAAAAGTTGTGTCACCAAATGGTCTATTTTGTATATAACTACTTGCAATATCATAAGGTTCCTTTTGAAATGAGCCTGAGCTACATGCAAATTTGGTCCCTTTATTACATAACACCAAGTAATTAATGTCATTGCCTCATGCAATAAGTCTTTGAACACACAATTCTCTTATAAATCTTGCAACTTTTACATCCATTGTCATATTTTGATAGTATTATCCTTGCTTTTATTATCAATGGTGTCTAATATGGGATCCTCTTTAGCTATGACAAAACTTGGCTTGTGATTGACCACTGTTGTATGCTTGAAATAATACTTGTTGTAGGCCATTTCCAATTTGTAATAATACTGTAGTGCATATACCCTTAGACAACATGTAAAATGTTCCAACATTCCATAGCCATGCCCATCATTGAAAACAATGTAGCCACAAAAAATGTTGTACGTGAAGTATTCCCAAAATTATTTATCCTATATCTTCCACATATGTTCAAAATCATCAACCAAGATATGGGCATTGAACATTGGTGGAGCAAATCCTACCAAATGCATCTTTGTAGCTGATATATGAAGTAGTATGCCTATGGGTGGGGAATGATGGTTAGGGCATAATCCAATTCCTTCAAAATGTGTAGCACATCATTTAGGTTATAAGGTTGGAGTTCAATGACCTTTGCATATAATGTAGGGGGAATGATTTTCATTTGATCACTACATGGGTTTTGTATGGGTTGTATAGTGATTTGTCATGGGAGAATGTTCACATCATGGAGAATCATTAGGTTGTCGATGTGGATTTGTATTTCCTTCCATACTCCCTACATCTTTGTGGCCCTTTTCCCCACTCTTGTCACCCTCTACTTATTCCCTTTTTTGTACCTACTTCATGAACTGTGTATTAGAAATTTCCTACACCTTGTCTTGATCTTCCTCCTTTTCTTTTGTTTTTGTTTCTTCAAATTCTTTCCCTTCTCAAAGGCACATATGTGTTATGATAAACTTTGTCACCATCTCACATTCCTTCTCGTAATACAATTGCACCATCAACAACTATGTTTCATTTAGTACCATAGAGAGTTCTTCACCTTGATTTTCAAACATTCCATTGTATAGGATAACTTTAGCTAAATGCTCCAAATTCCAATATTACTATTTTCCACTTGACCATCCTTCCTTTGTGCTTATGCTCTTTTCCTCTTTGCACAATTAATTCCTTTTCTCTGAGATCTACAGATTGGATTTGTTCTTAAAGACCCTATATTTTCTCTAGAGAGATTACATGCATGGTTAGCTTCTATGTTGGTCTGCTTTTCTTCTTGCAACAATTGTACTGTCAATTCCAAGTTCATGGATTTGGCTTGCCATGTCTCCTTTCAAGTTTTCATTTTGAAGAACTTCTTTTCGGTTATTTGTACACACTTTGTCACCAATTTCATCTCCTCCTTATGCCTTGTTGTTGTTGTCATCACCCCTCCTTCATGTTAAATAGTAGCTGACTTCATTTCTTCCACTACACGAACGAATGTGCTTTTCGTGATATTAAAATTATGTTGTAAAGTTGCCAAAACTCCCTTCATTTTCTTCTCTCGTGTTTGGCTATTTTCCAGCTCCTATTGAGTTTCACAAAATTCTAGTCCAATTACCTTTTAACGACAATGAATCCAGCAATATTCCTCTCCCATTCTTGCCAATGGGCTTCAAAATCCAAAGGATCAATGTGTTGTTCCACATGTTTTTGTTCATACATGATTACTCCATGTAAACACTCCACTTCTAAGGAAAGTTGCCAAATTCTTTTCCCATAAGATCTCTTCACATCCTTTGTCTTCTTAGTTGAAGGATGGATGAGTTCCACCATCTGTACTTCCATGGAGTCCTTGTGCTCTAAAGAATACTCTACTTTGGCTTCGTCTTGATAAAGTTCTAGTTCATTAGAAGGAACCATGTTCGACATCACATGCTTCAATAAATCTTGTCATTCTTTCATTGGTCAGCCTTAGTGCTTGGTATTTGACAAGCATCTCTATTGAATTTTGTTGGTCAACAATATCCAACTATTCATGGTTGAATATGCATGCCAAAGTCACTTGCGTAACGACAAGTTCTCTAAAATTTGATTCAATGTCAATAAAGATTCTTGCCAAATTCAACTGATCCTTTTTGCTATGGAGCTCATTTCCACATGTTATAACTTCCTCCATGCTTTCATGAAATACATTCATGAAAGAAGTACCCTGCATTTCTACATTTAATTCTTGACCCTACACATTGGTTTGAAATGCATCCATCTCTTGCATATGCTCCTCTTCCTATGTGCTAATTTAAGAGATACCCCCCTCTTACATTGCTTTCATCACAAGAGGTGGCACTCTCATGCATGGGTTTTTCTTCCATAGGTGAGAATTTTTTTTGTGACCACGATGTTATTAAGTTGACGCCTATGAATGGAATTGAAGCTACTCAAAGCATCATTTTCCTTGTTTTCTTTGGGCATTGAAGATGTCCAATTGGCCATTCTTCACCTTCCTTTGTTTACTTTAGTGTAATATAATGCTTCACAACTAAAATAAGAGCAAGACTAATTAAATTGTTCCCTACTTTCCTTGCCTTCTTCTAGATTGCAATCATCTATTTATGTAATCGCACTTTGAACCATTCAACCTAATTGACCATGCCCTTTTTATTAACGCTTACTATAGACAGTAGAGTTCTAAAAATGTACCGATTACCTTGCTGAAATGTTGTAACCTCTGCCAATGCTATTAATTGCATATGTATTTCAAAAGTGCGGACTTTTGAAAGGATGTAACCCAAGTCCTTTTTGTGATGTTCTTCCTTCCTTCCTTCAAAATACTCTGCCCACTCTTTGTCGTATGATTATTTTGTTAGCAAAGTGATACCTTCCACTAATAATTTGAAAATTTCACTGATGGCATAACAATCCAATGTAACCTACTTGTCATGTAGAGATCTTCTTTCATTGGAAACCCGAAAGTTGCAAATGATCTCCTTAATTGTTGGGAGGTCGACTGTGTTCCGATCGAACTTGCAAAATTCATTAAGTTTTGCCCCAATCATTCGAGCATGCTCCTCCTTTATAGCTACCCACATTGTGATGTACATGCAAGTTGGAAAATGGATTTGATTCAATAATGTGGGTTGAATCTCCACAATTATATCCTTGGCTTTGGACTTCATACACTTGGTTCCAAAAGACATTCCACCTTTGAACTTATGTTTCACCATTGTTGAATCCAATGGCTACTCCTTATAATAGTTGAACTCTCTATTCCACAATATGAAAATCACATTCACAGTTGGTGGACACACTGGCTACTTGATAATGCTTACAACGAAATAATCCAAGCCTAGATGACGCATCAACTTTTCAATTATTGCTCTTTCTTCTATTTTTTTTCATCAAGGAATCCTCTTCATTTCACATGCCAATATTTCCAAGCTCTAAGGAAACTATGCTTGGATTTCTCATTAATGTATTCTCTTTCTACATCATTAAACAATAGAAAGTCTATAGGCTACAAAGTTCTTCCAATATGCTTCAACTTTTCCCAACGATCTACTACATTAAGATGAAGGTGGGAAAAAAAAATATTACGTTCAACATTTGAACTATTTGGTGTTTCTTGTTATGTTTCCCATGTTAGTTATGGATATGAAGATATCCAAAGCTTCTTTGACAAAGGTGCATGTATACCAACCACTCTTTTCCACTTTGTGCATTATTATTCCTTTCTATTTTCTTATTTTTTTTGCTCTTTTGCTCCCTACCTTCTTTGATGTGCAAAATAATCACTATGAAGCTTTTCCCATTTAACTTTTGCTACATGCTTGTTCCACTCATTCAAATGTTCCTTTTATTCTAGTAACAATTTCTCAAAACGTCAGAACCATTGTTATGTACACCTTATGTTGTTCTTTTCTTGATGTGTCAGGTACAAAGTGGGTGGCCATAAAGGTTTCAAAGGCATAATTATTTTTGTATTTGGAATTGCCTTGATTATCGTGTCATAATGAATGGTTGTGGCACTTTTCCATTCTTTATTATCCATGATCAAATTTTTTTGTACTAACGTAAATATTTTGTTGCCGTAATTCTTATTATGTCATTTATTTCTTTCACATCTATTGGGATTTAAACATCCATAGAGATTTCCCAATTGCCTCCACCTTCCACCAATTTTTTTTTCTTTTACTAATTCCTTCTGTAGGATTTCGTTTATATCTTTGGTAATTATTATTATTACGACAACTATGATGATTGGATTTTGGTAGGCCTTTAATTTGTTGGCATTGACCAGTGCTACATTTTCATCATTTAATGTGCTTAATTGAATATTATTATTATTGAAAGCCTTCTTCACTTTAAATGGGCCAATCCAAGGAAAAAGAATTTTTTTTTTCAATTTTTGGATCCTTAGGAAGCCACAACACCAAATCTCCATCTTTAAATACTTTCAACTATTTTTCATCATCTTTTTGATGTTTTTAAAGTATATGATACAATCAATATTATCCCTTGCTACGATACTTTTTACATCATGTAAGACTAGGTCTTCCATCTAAATTAATAATGCATTCATCCAAATCTCATATTTGTCAACAATTATTTGGTTGGTTGGAACTATAAATTCGATAGGCAATAATGGCATTAAACCATATACTAGTTCATATGGGGTGTGTTGTGTCCAAAAATTTGGTATGCAATTCAGTAGGCCCATATTGCGATAGGCAACATTACATCTTAGTCATTTTGATTAACATTTATTAACTTGGTCAATTTCTACTTCAACATTTTTTTGGCTGATTTTTGCTTGACCATTTCCTTAACAATAGTAAGTGGTAGATTTGTGATGTGTTAACATCTTGAACCAATATTTCAATAGAGGCATTTATGAAATGGCTCTTTTGATCACTAATTAAGTGCATAGGGCAGTTAAATTGGGTTGTAATATTTTTGTAAAGAAATTCAAAAATATTTTTTGTTGTATTATCACGTAGTGGTTTCACTTCAACCCATTTTGTTGTATAATATGTACTAATTATAATATATTAATTCCCAATTTAATAAGTTGCAGGCTTGATTAGACCCATGTAATGCAATCTCCATTTCATAAATGGTTCAAAAGTAAGTAGTAATTGTAATGTTTGCCGATCCTGTACATGGGCGCTAATTATTGACAAATATCATGACTAGTACAATTCAACCAGGTCTTGCTAGAGGGTTGACCATTAGAATTTTGTCGTTTCTTTTTTTTTAGTTGTGTTTATACTGTAATGTCCTCTTGCCAAACCTTTGTGTGGTTCAGTAAAAATGACGTTGGCTTTAGTAGGTGAAAGGCACGTTGAAGAATGCCATTTGGTCCCAATTTAAATACTTTTTCCTTGTAGAGAATGTAAGGTCTCAACTTCATAATTAGATGTTTCCTTTCCTCCTTAAGGACATCATTTTTGAAATAACCCTTTTGCAAATATTCTTTAATTGGTGTGTACTAATCAAGAATTATTAAGAAGAAAGTAGCGTCTAGTAGCTAATCCTCCACAACAATAACAAGTTTTCCATTTTTAGCACATGATAATTGATCTAATACAAAGTGCACCTTCCTTAGTTTGTAAATTACCTTGAAATTGAATTCTTGTTACAATAGTAGTCATCATGTTATCTGTCCTATTACAATTGGTCTATTGACTAAATAGATCAAAAGCTTAATGATCCACAAAAAACGTAAAAGTATTTCCCAATAGATAATGGCAAAAAAATTTAATAGCATAAATCATTGCAAAAACTTCATTTTTCGTGGTTGAATAATTCTTTTCAACTCCAATCATGAGTCGATTAACATAATAAATTGGTTTATCGATTATGCCATCAAGATTTTGAATTAACATTGCTTCAATGGTGTAGTTTGATGCATATGTGTGAACATGGAATTCTTTTGTCCAATCAAAAATAATGAGCACTAGTAATGTGGTCAAAGATGTCTTCATCCACTAAAAAGATTGTTCACAAGCTTCATCCCACCAATGTTGTATGTCCTTCAAAAGCTTGCACATTGGGGCTACTTTAGCTATGAAATTTCTGAGATAACATAGGTAGAACCATGTAGCCTTGAAAAATCTTTTCAACTTTGTCACACTTGTTGGAGTGGACATGTTCATGATTATGTTAAATTTTCTAAGATCCACCAATAGTCCATCCTAACAAACAATGCGTCTTAAATATACTTTAGAGTTCACACAAAACGCACATTTTTTTGGATTGAAGTTGACGCCATTATTTTTACATTGAGTCATACATTTTTAAAAGTGATTCAAATGCTTTTCCTTATTTCCATAGACACTAAAATAATCAAGAAATACTTGCATGAAACCATTGAGATATTCTTTAAAAGTTTGCATAACTATTTTTTGAAAAGTAGCTAGAGCGTTGCACAACCCCAACAACATAATGTTGTAGGCATATGCTCCCCATTCGAAGATAAATGACATTTTTCATTATTTTCTTTTGCCATTTTCGCTTGATTGTATCCATTATACCCATCCATGAAAAAATACATCTCATGTTTAGCAATTGCATCCAATACTGAGTCCAAAAATGGTAAAGAAAATGGAATTTTTTTGGTTTGTGAATCCCATTTTCAATAATCTACACATATTCGTAATTTTTCATTCTTTTTCGGTACAATTACTAGTGGTGATAACCATTGTGTAATTTCAATTGAGAAAGTAAATTGTGTGTCCAATAACGTGTCAAGATTTTCTTTTACTCTTTAAACATAATTGGGGTTCATTTGGTAGGGATGTTGTTTAATGGGTCATGCATCAACAATCAACTCAATTTTTTGTTTGCAAATTGATATAGGGATTCTTTTAAATTCTTTATAACTCCATGTAAATACATGCTTAAATTCCATCAAAAGTTGTTTATCTTGTAATTGAAATTGTTCAAGTAGGGCAATGCTTACAAGTGAGTGTAAACAAAATATTTGGTACATACTTGTTGTTTTATTATCTACTTGAAAACACCAATTTTTTTATAAAAAAACTTCTAACCTTCTTTTAACATTTCAAAACAAATGAAACTTTTAATTTTTTCATGTGCAACTTTAGCCTCCATGTAGCTTCTCAAAGTAATTTGTGTCATATCATTTGGATTTGAAAAAATACCCCAAAAGTATCCCCAACAATTTCATCATTTTTTAGGGGTTGGGAATGATTTTAGTTATGAAAACAAACTCCATTAACCAAAAAAATTATATTGGAATGTTCATCACATCAATATTGAGGTGCATGAAAAAAACCAAATATTTCCAAAAACATTTCACCTACTTGCACGCACTTGAATTTTATTTTTCAAACTAACACAAATTTGAGGTCCAATTCAAGTACTTGTAAGTAGTGTAAAAAAACATGATTATAATAATTAAGCTTTTGTCGAAGTTCATGCAAACAAGAGTTAAGAAATAATGTACCCAAAAATAATATTATTATCCTCATAAAATCATCTACTTGTTAGTCCTTATAGAAACCCCAATATTTTGTTGCTTACACTACTTTTTGTGTATACTTTATTATGTTTTCACCCAAGCACTATGCGAGGTTTGTCAATAGTGCCCAAATTCAATGTGCTTACTATTCATCAACAATGAGTGTCCATCTTATGATTTGCTTGTTTTTAATCATCACATCCACCAATTCATCAAGGATTAATATTCTCATCAAGTTGCACCATTCTTACATATATTTTGGGTAAAAATTTTAATTTTTCTAGACCCATTTCCCCAATAGTTCGCAACTCTAGGACGACATGGTATAGGTGTTCCTCATCCCCATCTATCAATCTTCCTCCCTAGTCATAACTATCATCCAGATTGCAAGGTTTTTGATAAAGGTATACCATTATTCTTTTTAACGTGCTTAATGTTATTATTTTGGTATCAACAATGATTGTTATAGTGTTGTTACCCTAATCATGTTGAGCTTTAGCTTGCTTTAGCCATGGCCTTCCTAAAATCATAGAATAAGTTTTTGGAGTATTTTCCATTTGTAGTAATGTAATTGAAATTTTAAATGTGCACCCTGGTGTTGAATGAGGCTTCTTCAAACTTAATTTCCTCTTCAAATGTTATGAGATAATGTTCATTCTAGAACCACCATCTAATAGTACATCCATGATTTCATGATTTCATAGTTTCCAATGGATATTTTTACAGTGGGCATAATTTTGTCAAAGTCGTTCTTATGATGAGTACCTACTTTGCACACATGTGGTACATGCTCCTTTTCCATCTTCAAGAAGAACTTTGCTAATATCTTTTATAAATGGGGGAAATTTTTGATTAGTTGTCCCAATTCAACCTCCATCTTCATATTAAAAATTTGATCATTCAACATTCCCTCCAACTTCCTTTCAGGAAAATTTGGGCTCGTGTTAAAGCCAAGCTACTATTTGTTAGCCTCGGTTCTTTCCACTACTATATCACTACATGATCGTTTCTCTTTACTCATTTCATGATATGGTAACACTTGCTAATCTTGCTCTTATATTTCCTTAATATTAATTGGTATTTTTTGAATATCCTTCGAAATATATGGATACAATTCTATTAGAATATCCATCTTTTCTTGTATTTGTTGTATTTTGCCTACAAGCTCTTGATGTATTATTTTCTCCCAATCCCACTTCATTTGTTTTCCTTTCATAGGATTTATTTTGGTTACAATATTATCTTCAAGTGGTTTGTTGCAGCGCATTAGTGTGTTGTGCTATGCTTTGGTTACAAATGACGAAAATAATGGGTGTACATTATTCCATAATAACAACATTGAAACCAACTTTAGGCTAAGAATTTTTATTTTCATTTTCTAAATGTTGCTTCCACAATGGATGATCATTCCTTTGATATGTTTCTTTTTGACAACAAAAACACTTCATATCCCCACCTTATTGATTCCTTTCATTTCAGTTATACCCATTTAAGTTAAATCATCCATTTCGATCTTGCCAAAGCCCTCAATTGTTTTGCCAAGTTCGATTTCTTCCTTGTCATTTGTCTTGCCATCCTTGACCTTCCCTTCTTTAGTTGTCATAAGATGGTTTTATTATTTGATTGCTGATAATTTTGTTCCTATTTACTTTGTTTAGTTGGTACTTCAAGTTGTACCACGTTGACATGAATGTCCTTCCTTGCATATTGCCTTCCTAGTTCTTTCAATGGGCAATCATTCATTTCATGCCTTTCCTTTTTACAAAGGTTGTAATTTTTTACTAAAGGTTATTTTTGGTTATTATTTCATAGACTATTGTTCGTTATTATATCATAAGCTATTGTTAACTATTTTAGGCTATTTACCATGTGTTATTTTTGATTATTTTATCATAAATTAATCTTGGCTATTGTTGGCTATTTTATCATAAGCTATTATTCGTTATTTTATTGTAGGTTATTCTTGATTATTTTAGACTATTTGGGTGAAATCACAATAAAATAAACCAAAAAAGATGTCAAACAATGACTTGAAAAAAACTAAATTAGAGAAATATTTATGTTTTATCATTTAAAACCATAACAATCATAACAAATTGTTCATTTTTCATTCATATGAATGGTAAATAATTCAAACCAAAAATCCATTTGATAAAAGTTTACATTTTGATTTAGGACGTTTGAAAGTGAACACATATTGCGTTTGAAAGAATCAATTTTATAAAGGATTATCAAAAGAATTCATACAATAAAACAAAATTGATGAATTTTTTTTGATAAAGACCCATTAACCATATTTAAAAAATCATATCTAATTATTTTAAAATTCAAATTTTTTTCCATATTGATATAAAATTTTAAAACTTCAAAAGTCCTTTACCACATATAAATGGAGTATAATGTACATGATGTGTTAAAAAACTTGTAATTTATTATACAAGAAAACATAAAAATTAAAAAAATCAAATTTTGGTTATGATTGAAATTGTTATCATTTTTAAAGACAAAACATCGAATTTATAAGGAATTAACACACTTCAAAATTCCTTTTTATTAAAAATAAAATAAAAAAGTCATTTAATTAGACGATTATAAGCATTTATTATAAAAATTTGGAATTTTTTTTTCAAAAATTCATTTGTATGAAAAAGTTATTTTTGGGCAAAAGGATATTGTAGTCATTTTCTAAAGTAAATTTGATCTTGTTGCACCCATTTTTTTGTAGGTTATTCTTGGTTGTTTTTTTTATTATTCTAACTTATTTTACCTTGGGTTATTATTGGCTATTTTATTATATTCTATTATTGGTTATTTTAAATTAGTATACCATTAATTATTTTTGGTTATTTTATTATAAGCTGTTTTAAACTATTGTTGTTTATTTTAGATTATTCTACCTTAAGTTATTCCACCTTAAATTATTATATGTTATTTTTAAATATTTTATTTTACCTTAGGTCATTATATTTTATTTTAAGTTAGTTTAAGTTATTATACCTAGGATAAAATGACTCATATTAACATAAAATAAAATGATCTTGAATAGGCTAAGGTATAATTTGAAATAACATATATTAATTAAAAATAAAATAACCTAAGGTATAACCTAAGGTTAGTTAAATAATTTAGTTTGAAATAACTTAAAGTAAATAACCTATAATAGTTTAGGGTATAACCAAGGGTATAATAATTTATAATAATAATTTAAGGTATATGGTAAAATAATTAAAATAGCCCAAAATAACATAGGGTATAACCTGAAATAACCTAAGATATTTAAAACAACAACATAAAAATAAACATATTTACCATAATAAATTATAATGTTGAATTATATTAACTAATAGAGAAATATGATGTTTACATAATGACAATATAATGAAATAACTTTAATTAACATGAAATCACTAAGTTACAGTGAACTTATTTTACTTTAAAAATCCTATAATGATTTAAACCAATGAACTACACCCCATTTTTGTACTAGTGAAACAAAAGCACGAAAACATCTACTCAAATTGTGACAAGTAACAAAATATAATAAATACAAGAAAAATAAACATTAAATTCAAAAAGGTTGAACCTTGCTCATATGGTGTGAATTCCTTTTATCCATGGGAAAGAAGGATTTGATGATGCCATCAACAAGTTGTATCAATCATAATGAAATGATCATTTTGTCATTTAACATATTAAAAATTTTCCCCAAAAAAGGATGGATAATGTCTTTTGGGGGAACAAGGTGGATGTCAACATCTGAATGCACATTGGGTTTTGTGATGAAAACCATCCTTACATGTAATAATGAACTATTCATGGAAACAATATGCATTAAAAAATACAACAATTTAAAAACATTTTGGGGGAAAGTTGGAGAAAAAATGGTTCCTTGAGGAGTGGATAGGTTTGAGGAAAGATGGGCCCAGGATGGATAATGCTTGGGGAGATGGTCCCAAGGAGAAGGTAGGTTTTAGGAAAAGATGGGGCCTAGGTAGAATTAGATGATTCCTTGGGGAAAAGATGGGATTGAAGAGAGGACATTGTGGCTTGAGGAAAAGATGTTGCCCCAGGGTGAAAGGGTACATGAGTGAGACCGAGGACAGGATGTGCTCAAGGAAAGGACATACCCTGGGAAAAAAATTGGATCAAGGATAGGATGAGCATGGGGAAGTGATCTTGCCCTAAGGAGAAGGTGATCTTGACGAGAACATTGTCATTTGTTGGGGATCATTTCTTTGTGTGTCTTGAAGCAGGTCAAAGGACATGAACATTCAAGAATGGGTTGGAAATGAGGAGCAAGATTTGGAAGGGTGGGCATGCATGAAAAAAATGAGCTTTGGGGGAACATGGGTGAAGTTGGGGTTTTGATAGGTGAGCTGGAGGAAGTGGTGGGTCGGGCTTCCCAAGGTGGGTCTGACTAGGTTCAATTAATTAGGGTAGGCTTGATAAAAGGGAAGGGGGATGGGGGTGAGGTTTGTGCTCTAGGTTGAGTCATCAAGGTCCTTAATCCTGAATGTCAAAATGCAATGTAGATGACATCACATTTAATTTGTTGCTCCTATTTAGTATTTGCTTTGCTTGTTTGGAATGGTTGCACAAGGTCTCATGAACATTATGATGTTGGAAGAGTAAGTTATTAAGAAAACTTTGAATTTTCTATCAAGAATGTGAAACATTAAATTCATGTTGTGAACAATTCTCTAAACCATGTTCTTTTTTAGGTCACATATGTTCACTTAAGGATTTGATTACGTAACCTTTTTGAACTCCAAAGGAAAATGAACAACTAAAACAATCACAAAGTGTGTCCAAATCATAGTGTGCATTTTCAAGAAAATGACCCCTTACTTCCCAGCCACGTATGCTTTTCATTTTCTTGTTTGTTTTGTGCAACTTAAATAACTATGGGCTTGCCAAGAGGAGCTTTAAATAAATTTTTTGAACTCTAAAGGCGAAGCAACAATGATCAAGAATCAAGAAGACGACAAAATATGTCCAAATCACAAATTTTTTGAAGTTTGAACATACCCATCACAAAACACTAACCTCCTTAAATTTGTACCCCATGTCTTCCTCATTTCTTTTCCATTTTGAGCAATCTAAATGGCTATGAGTGCACCAAGCAAAGCTCTACATAATTCTTTGAACTGCAAAGCAAAGGAGCAACATCCAAAGATTTTAAGATCTTTGATACATCAAATGTTTGGTCATTGGCTTGCCTAACTAGAAAAATAAATAAATAAATAAGAGAGAGGTAGGGATTTTTATGTAAGGAGGGCATGAAGAAGGGAGGAATTTTTATCTCAAATGCTTTGCCCTCTTGTCCATTGCTCTAAAATGTATACTGAACCAAACTTGGAGAGAAATTTAAATACTGTTCTTTTCAACTCCTTGTTGATGAGTTAATGATGGAGGCTCATCATTAAACCAAAATAAAACCAAAGGATTTGGGTGGATTGTGGCTCGTCCTATAAAGCCCTTAATAATGGCCTTGGGTCAGTTTTTGGATTGGGCCTACATGAATGTGGCATTTCTCATGTTGGATCTGGGTTGTTGGACAAAGGCAAGTCTCATGTCAGGCCTTGTCCCTTGTGGACTCGCCAAGCCAGGTTCTTAGAACCAGACTACCCGCATCTGGGCCCCACCAGAAACCCAGTACTAGCCAATATTGGTCCTCACCCAAGGTAAAGATCCATTAGAAATTCCACCTTTAACAGACAGCTGTCATTAAATTTCAAAGGAGAGGAGGCACCTTACCGTCCTTTCCGGGGAGAGAAACCTTACTCAGGGTAAGGTGCCTTCACATACATTGAAATTTTGTACCAGTTTTTTACATCTCTGAAAAAAACTGCCCGGATGTAGTTTAAGACTGGAGGCCTGTAAAGTGAAAGAGGAATTTAAGAGCTCACTGTAAAATGTATGTAGAAGTAACATATGGTTAGGGAAGTGGGAGGGGAAGAAGAGGTGGGGGGGTGGGGTCCAGAATAGCAAAAAGGTGAACTAAAGAACAAGAACAACTTCCAGCGCATGGTGGGGGGTGTATCTGTCTGCTAAAAATCCAAAATTCCTGGAAAAACGTAGGAATCCTTGCCGTCCACTTCACTTGCTTTTATTGGGTTCTGCGCAAATTAGTTAACATTATTTAGCTTTGATAGTCCAACAATTCAATGGCAATACAACGCTAATTGCTTTTGCCACAATCAGGGAGTGGGGGAGGGTCAGGCCCATTGGGTTTCAGTACCCTAAATACTTTCAGCTGGGAGAAAAATAAATCATAGAGTTATGGTGTAGAGTGTAGAGTCTAGACCTGGAAAGTCTTCTTCGTAATACAGTGTACAAGGTACAAATTGGCCTGATCAATACACTCACAGTCTTGTAAAGTGTTTGCAAGTGTGGTCAGAGACATGGACTCCTCAAATAATTAGGCAAGAAAAGCTGGAGTACACTAGGCTACTTAGCAGCCTCCAGGGAGAACCCCAACAAGCCAGAACTAAGGAAAACAGATTGGCAAACTGAATTATAATTGCATGCAGGATATAACTGCAAAACAAGGTGCGCATGTTGCTCAATTTGAGTCAAAACTACAAAACTACATACATTGTAATGAGATAAAATCTAGTTTAGTCTTGGAAGATCTTTGCCAGCCAAGGGACCCATAACTACTACAGAACCCCCCTTGCCAAGTAAACAAATATCTTTGGAACCTGTAGCCTCATTACCAATGGACAGTTTTTGCTCAGGGGATGAATATCTTGGGTCAGAGACTTGGTATACAAAGAAAACTTCAACAATTGTATAACTCACAAAAAAACTTGCCTTGAACAGAAGGTGGCTGAGGCTTTGTTTCTTTGAAGGGCATCCAAATCCAGGAATCCAGCAAGAGAGCATTGTGAGTTTCAAGGGTAGGTGGACAGAAGAAGCTGTCTTTTGCCTTAGGGTTGGGTGGCTGGTTGCCCCCCAACTCGGCAACATGCAGGAAGGTTTCATTGTTCTTTAGTGTGGGGTTTTGACAAGGGGACGACCTTGGGGTTTGGTTGGTTTTCCCTGTGCCTCGGAGAATCAGTTTTGTTTCCAAGGAAAAAGCCTTTAAAACTCCATCTGAATTGGGGGCGGTTGTGCAATCAACATTGTATAGAGCAACAATGTTCTAGAAGTGAACATGGCAAACAAGAAAAGGAAAAAAGAGCCTTTGCAGCTTCTTCTTCATTTCTCATACTTTTAAATTTTCTCTACTTGGGGTAAGGCCAAGGTCATTGAATGTACCATCTACTTCTATTGAGATGCCCACAATCCTGATGTCATCCCTTCCAATATGGTGACTGGGGTTGTATTCCACCCAATCACAAGGTATGATTGCCTGGTGTCACCATTACTTTAGGCAATCGTCAGGTGGAACATGTTGCCCTTGTTCTCATCTAAATCTTATACGGTGTGAAGTTGTGACTTGTGACACCCCCAAAAATGAAAGTAAATACAGGACAGCCATGATGTATCAGATTCCAAGTGTGAACAGCCACCGGTTGACTACTCTCCATAAGCTCTCTTGCTGGTTGGCCAATTCAAATTCCTGGCTGCTACATAAAGACATCACTGTCACCCACACCATATGTATGGGCGGTGGTATAAATGTACTTTTGTTGTGAAGCCCAATTTCAGTGAAAACAATTTGCTGGGTTTTCACAGTGGACCATAGGACGTAAGTGAGTCTAATTAATTTTCCATACTTGATGATGTCTGAACATTTAGCAAGTAGCAACCGGTGTTGGTCTGGTATCAACTTATTATGATACAAGCTGGTACTCGTATTGGCACTTAATAAATTTTTTGACACTAGTCTGGTACTGCTATGGGCCATTTTAAAAAACATGATACCAGCCTGGTACTGGTATTAAACTGGTACCAGCCTTAGGTCATACCAGACTATACCAGACTGGTCTGGTATTTGACACCAATGTTGATACCAGTATTGATACCAGTCTCTGACCATATATACCAGACCCACTCTAGTAGCAACCCAGCTGGAGCGTTGGAGCCTCTGAGGGGTCCCTGACCCACGCTCCATTCCTCACCCCTCCACCTCTTGTATTTCCTCAGTTGCTGGAGTGTAAGTAATTCATGTTCTGAAAAATGTTGGGCCTCATGTTGAATCTTTTGCCCCCTACTGGCGAGGAGCTAAACAACTTGACATTGCTAAATAATACTGTAATGAGAAACTTGGAAAATGGGTGGGGACAAGGACAGGAATTTTATAGTTGCCCAATATATAGGAACCACTCAAAATGGGCAAATGATAAAAATTTGATGGAATGCACAAGTAGCTTCCACCATTTTGACCTAGTCACTTTCCATCTCGATTGGAAGCAAGCTTTTGCTAATATTCCTATTATTGCGGTAGAATGTTGTACTAATATGGTGGCCACTCTTTTTGTGTACAACTAACAAAAGAAACAAAAGAGGAGTTGCCTTGATAGACGAGCCTCCTAAGGATCCAATGCTTGCCAGCTAGTTCTGGACCCTCGTTTTGTTTGGTAAGGTAGAAACAATTATTAAAAAGGTAAATTAAGATCAGGGAAAAAAATTATTCCTTTGGAGAAATCTCTATGCTTTTGACTAGAGCAACCTGCACTTGCACACAATCTCCAATGCCACATGCTGCACAGCTCTTGAGCCTTTTGAGCGCCATATCACACTGAGATCATATTGTGGCTGTCCACACCAGTGTTGGGCGGTTCTCACTTTTTTTGAGAACCGGAAGGTTTCAGTTCTCTCATGGTGTTATAAGAACCTGATCGGTTCTTAAATATATATATATATTTTGCACTGGTGAGATCTGGTCAGGTTATCAAAATTTTCTCAAAATCATCCGGTTCTCAGATAGGGCGATTCTCATATATGCAAAACAACCAGTTTTCACATCCAATTTTCACAACCTGATTTTTTATTAATTAAAATCAGTTTTGATAACTAATAAATAAATAATAATAATATTTGATCCCACCAAAAGAGAACACCATGTGAGAAGAGGAACATCAACAGGAAACGAATAAGAACAATAGGAAAAGAGTAATAGTAATAAAGAGAAGAGTAATAGCAATAAAGAGAGAAGAGCAATAATGGGAGAAGAGTAATAGCAGTAAGAGAAAAAAAACTAATAGCAAGAGGAGAAGAGTAGCCGCCCCAAGTGAGAGGAAGCAAAAAAGGAACCAATAAATGATACAGAGACTCTGAGAACCGGATCTGAGTTCTATAATAGAACCTGTCCGATTCTCAAAAAAATAAAAAATATATATAAATTTGAATCGGTTCTCATAACCAGTTCTCATTCATGTGAGAATCTGAGGTTGGTTTTCAGTCCAGTTTTCACATGTAAAAGTGTCAATTGATTCTCGTGGTTAGAATTTGGCTGAAAAATCGAATCAAGAACCAGGTCAACATTTGAAAACCGCCCAACACTGGTCCATGCTTATCAACTAATGAGAAAAACCTCTTTTATGCTTGGAGTTTGAAGATGAACAAAACAATTGTTCGCAAAATGAAGACAACAATGTTACAATGAAATTCAAAAGAAAGAAAATGTGGGCAGGTTTGTTGACTGAACACTTACAGAAAGAAAAGAAATGGGAGTGCTGATGTTGAATGTGTTGCTCTGTTAGTAATTCCTAGATTTTGTATTGGAAGAAAAGTTGGAACATTGATTTACGATTTACAGTAGTTTTCAATCAAGTGTCGTTTTTCTTATCTTGGTTTTCTTGGAGAAACAGCCTGTGAGAAACTTTGTTGGTTTGACACTTGGGACCTCAGGTGCAAAACTGATACGTCAGACAGACACAATTTAACTCAATGGTTTGCAGTTTGAAAGTTTGAACTCTACATTAGTTTGCTTGCAAAATATTAGGGGGTACCCTTGAGCCTTGGACTCCACGGTTCTAGAAGTGGACCATGACTCAATTAATCCAATAGAAAGATCCACAAAGAATTTCATGGTTCATAGGCTCCCCAAAAGTTATATAGCAAAACTTGACTGATTGGATGCTCATTACACCTGTGATATTTGTTGCAACCTGTGATAAACTTACTGATTTCCCATTATACTCACCAATGCACAACATTGGCAATTGCCAATGACCTACCTGGAACTCATTTATAATTAACAATAGAGTAGAACTGTCCATCACCAAACATGTATCTATCATTGAACACTTTTCAATATTTAGGTCATTCCTTAACCAAATTGAGTTGTGTCATGCACAAACTGGAAGCTACAAATGTTCTGTCAGTTTCAGAAGGAAAGGAGCAATGCAAAAAAACACAAAAAGAGTATGAGTGATAGATGGTTTGCTTCAAATCTTTTGAAAACACAGACCCCTCTCTACTTTCAGCCTTATATCTTCCTCACTTTTAGTTCATTTTGAGTGATTTAAAACTTGATGGGTGTGCCACTAAAGCTTTACAAAACTTCTTTGTATTCCAGAGGCAAAGATATAACAATCAAAGATTTTAAGTTTGAAATTTTAATCTGTTTTAATTCACTCATCACCAAACACTAAACCCAATTACACTGAACACCACATGTCTTCCCCATACCTTTACCAAATTGAGCAATTTTTGTGACATTGGAAGCATTAGGTGAAGGGCTACAAATGCATTTTGAGCTTCAGAAGCAGAGTAACAAGGTGTGAGGATGCAACCTCCTTTGACTTCTTAACTCTTTGCTCACGAGCCCATCTACTTAGATACTACAGTTGCTAATAGCTCTTCTAAATATCTAAGTTTTGAAACACGTCTCACATTACTAACCTGTTTACCAAAGGTGTGCAGCTATTTGAATTTATAATAAACCACTGGTTCCTGTTCTTTGAAAAAATTCAGGATTCAAGGGTTACCTTTGTGGTTGTTTCAGAACCTTAAAGAATTGGCAGTTTTCATGAAATAACCAGCAATGAACTAGCGGTTTTATGGTTGGTTGTTTGATTTTTTCAAAAATTTAAGAACTGTGATTATATGCAAGGACTGGGTCTTTGATTTTTTGAGAAAAGTGGTCAAGAATCCTAAGAAATGCCCTGATAACTGTAGAGGGTCTGTTCTAGTGTCCACCAATTGTTCAGTTTTGACTTGATTATCAGTCCAATTATTAATGACCAAGAGGTTAGTTCTTTTTTTATAACTGATTAAATGATAACCACCTGGTATTGAATTTTCAAAAATCTAAGAACCTACTTTGATAACTCAATTAGTTAGAGATAGGTTATCGAAATTTCAACACCAATATCAAAAACTAAAAAAAAATAAAATTGATCATTTTAATTTTCTTAAAACCTTAAAACCAGGTACTAAATGGGAGCATAATAAGAGGTTATCAACCAGTTATTTGATAACCTACCCTTATACATAACTAATTATTTTAATAATCTACCTGACAACCCAATTTTTAAAATATTGATATTGATATCCTGTGTGGTCCACAAAACAATTTCTAAAAAAAAAAACCTACCCGACATTTCTTTTTAAAAGCAATAACCAGCCAAGACCGGTCTATTTCCCTTTCTAATAACAACCCAACACTGCTGTTTACTTTCAAATTGCTTGTGCAATCACTGAGAGCCCCTAGGTTTAACCTTACATCTTCAACAATTTGTCACTCTTCTCCAAATTGTCAGATTGCTTTATTGCTTTTCACAGACTTAGAGTACATCTTGTTAAACCCCTGTCAACCACTTGCAAAGGAGCCATGAAGTCGCTAGCCCCAGGCTGCTATGGTACGGGCGTCATGGTAGGAATGTTTTCCATTTGAGCATTTTTTTTTCCTGGTAGACATCCCTGGAGATTAAGGATGATACTATGACAAAAGAAACGTTTGGCAGCATTCTGTAGGAGGCTCCTCATTTTAGAGAGCATGGGCTGTTTGTAACTTAGGGAATATGGCCCAATTTCTTCCCTCCAGTTTTTGAAATTTACATGATCTTGACAGTAGTTCAATACCTTGTGGTACTTCCCAGCTGCTGTGGTCTAGTAATCAGTTTCCCAATTCCCACTTGCCATACCCTGACATTGGTAGTCACACTGCTGCTCTCCGTCCAAAAAGAAGAGATTAGGCTGGGGTCATCAAGTTCCATCCAAGGCGTGGGCTAATGTGGTGTCTTTGGAGTTTGAAGAATTGACTGCCATGTTGTGGATGGAAATGTCTGCTGACTATAAATGTTTTTTGAGGACCTAAAGTGAATGGAAGTGTGCTCGACACAAAGCTTGGTTGCTGGCACTGGTTGGAAAACCTTCCTCAGCCACACCGCATCTTTTTCACTGAAGGAACTTAGCAGGGACTTGTTCTGCTGAGTTCTAACCTTTGTGGTCCCATTTTTTGGAGGTGGTGGTCATGGAAAAATATATTGATGTAAACTCTTTAAAAATGTTTTCAGCATTTTGTCCAAGTACTTGTGGAGGTTGTGAAAACAAAATACATGTTCATTTAAATTCTTTTTGCAATTCAACTTGCCTATTCCAACCTACATGCAAGTTTGTATAGCCATCCAACTGTAAAGAAAAGGAGCAAAAAACAAAACTACAAAAAAATGAGTGAAAAGCCAATTTCTTGTGAGTCTTCAACAATCTTTGCATCATTCTTATTTCATTATGCTCAAGCAATTGGTATTTCATTTGCTTAAGCTTTAGGCTATATGACAAAGTCTAATCATGGTTAAAGGTCAATAATGAATAAAAAAACACCTTTTGCTTCCATTTATATTGGTAAAGAATTCCTACTTAATTGTATGTGCATATCTATTGTCATGGTAGTCAACATTTGTATGATTGAAAGCATACTAATCCCATGTTCAACAAAAAGAAACCTCTTGTATACAATTGGATGTTGTTTACATCTTGCAAAATACTACCTAGTCTTTTTGGAACAAAGGTGGGGTACTTGATAAGGGCTTAAAGGGGGTTCTGTGTGAATGTCTTCCTGTACATGCAAATGTCATGTTGATGGAGCTCACATCACTGTCCACTTTTAAGACATACAAGGGTACATATACAAAGCATGGGCGGCTGGCCATACATATCATTAAGATTAATACTCTTCATGTTTCATTTGAGTTACTAGGTTGTTAAAATAACAGTCCGAATTGTACTTAACCTCAATGAACACAATGATTATAGGGATACATACTAGATTTGCATCTAGGCTTCATTGGAAAATGTTAAATAGGCAAAGGGTCCTTAATGCTAGTAGCACAAAAGTACTGCTACTTGCTTTTTGATCCTGTCTGCCATTGGCCATAATTTTTTCCGGCAAAAGTACTGGGTGGTGCCCAGAAGTTTTTTTACCCATAACATATCATGTCATGGATGCTAGAATGTGTATAACATGCTAGATAGCCTATTATTTACTTACCATGATATGCAAATATGCCATGCTAATGTTTGTACCTGCTAAGTAGGTTATGTTACATCTCAAACAGGCAAAGGGCATGTAAGGAGAAAAACATGTTTAAAAACAGGATTTAAGAACCCTTTGCCTATTTAAGATTTTCCTCTTCCAATGGGTATAAATCTGTTCATGAGTAATTTTGGGTATAGCCTGTACATGTACATACATAATATGCTGCAATTTAGGATAGTTGGGTTCCAGCTTGTGCAGCTGAAATGGAATTTTGGTAGTGTAATTGGCACCAATTGTGCAGTTGTACCATGCCATGTGGATTGTTATGTATAAGAAACATTCACTTCAACGGATATTTTTCTTTTTCTTCCTTCACGTTGTAAGGAGTTTGTTGAAGTCCTTTGAGCTGTAAACACTCTTTGCATGGTGTATGATATCTGCTGTCTTGCTGCAAGGAAATAATGTGTAGGGTAACAGCCGAGGCCACCAGCATTACGGGAAGAAGGGCCCATGTAAGCCGGATCTGAGGCAGGCCCGATTCCGTAATGCCTGCGGCCAAGGGTGTTACACAGCATAAAAAAAAAAAAAGTCTTATTTTTTAAAAACTGTGATACCTGGTGGATACCATTCAGGTATCACTGTAGGAAAATGAAAAAAGTTATGCAGACATTTCAAAGAATAAAACACCCTTAGGGGTGGGTGTTTTCACTTTTCAAAATGCCCGTTTGCTGCTTACACTTGATTACACCATTTAAGGTGTCCTCCATTTACACTGGCTGCAAAGGGCAGAGGTTTTTACAGTCAGTTTGAAGTCTGAAGTACAGATGTCCTTTCAGTTTGACAAATCAGTCCATTAAATGTCTTATAATTTTCATTTCCTGGAATGAGAGTTGGATTTGACATTGTGGTCTGCATAAATGACAAAATTGTAGGATTTTTGCAATTGTTGGAGGAGATTGGGCTATCTTAGGTGGATAGCTGGGTAAAATGGGGTTATTGTAGTAGTTTAAATGTGACACACAACCCATTCACCAGTGAAGTGAGGAAACAATTGTCAGTTTGAAGTCTGGATTACATTACAGATGATATTTAAGCTTGACAAATAAGGGGCTTAAAATTAGTGTCGGGTCTGATTTTGTGGTCCACATAAGAAATAATATGTAAGGTTCTTTGCAATTGTTTGACTGATTTTGAACAGCGTTGGCTGGGTATTGAGAGAACTCCTGGTTATCTCAAGTAAGTTTGACAATGAAATTGATAACATGCGAATTTAAGAATTTTGATTTGTTTTGGTTATTGATGCTTTGTGTGGTGTTAAATTTGATTTAAAAAATAACATCCCTGACACATTATCAAAAATGTAATAAATTGCTAACATTGGTTTTGACTGTCTTAAAATACGATCACACTTGGTGTTAACTTTATTGTTAGGCTAATGTTAAAAATGTTAAAATTAACCATCAATCCACACTTAAGATGTTAAGTAGCATTAAATTTTACATGACATATGATATGGGATTGATGTTAAGATGATGTTAATAATCATTGTTAATTAATTTGAATTTTTAAAAAAAAATTCAGAGTTAAACATGAGTGTTTACTAAAGTCTAAAAAATGACAAATTAACTCAAAGTTTAGCATGCATCTTTGTCTATCTTTTTGTTTTTCTCTCTTTCCAAAAAAAAAAAAAAAACGAATATTTTTGTAGGTGTGGATTAATTTGAATACTGCAAAAAAAATTTAAAACTCATGTGTGAACATGTTGAAATAATGTTTAGAAAAATAATAGTGACTCACAATGTTGAAAATTGTGACATTGTGATTCGTGACACTTTATTGATGTTATGGCGATACTAGTTGCCCTAAATACCAAGTGTTGCCATACCTTATTAGATGTGAAGCAGGGTAAAATGGGGATTTGTCACAATTCAATGAGACACACAAACCCATACACCATTGTTAAGTGTGAATAGCATGGTTTGCAGGGTGGCACGATAGGCCTACAGTTAAATGTGTGTCCCAAACAAAAAGAATTGTCATGTCATATACTTTGGATTGGCCCACAGTATCTCAGGACATCAGAACATGGTGCATCTCATAATTCATTGCACCCTCCCCTATCAACTATTCAGCCTTTGTTCCCACCAAGCTCTCTCTCTAGTTGTTGCTGTCAGTTCTAGTGGGTCTCTCCTTTACTTGCTGGACCGTCCAACTGGTTCTAATTTTATACTATGAAAGTGGTGCATTGTTTTGATCTCCGTATCTAGTCCTTATCAGAGCTGTACATTCCAGAATGCATCAGTTCCAAGTTCCATATCTGCGCCCTTTATGACTATATCTTTGTAATTAGATCTTTATAGTCTAAACTACAGGAAACGAAAGGTCATTCTCTTATTTACGTAGTAGGTTCCCTTCAAGGAGCACTGCTATCTCTGTACTGTGGATCAAATCTACGTTCAACCTTTTAACAATATACAATCACTCACAAATTGCAAAGATCTGCCTGTATCATAAAACTCAAAACGCTCATGCAATTTCCCCCTACCATTACACTACGTGCTTGCTCTAATGCCCCCAAAAAACCTTTTTTAATGACCAAGCAACCTCCTTTTTCTGAAGGAATGGTAGTTCTCTGTGTGTGTATTTGTATTTGCATGTATGGTATATAGGGAGAGTGAAAGATGCGAAAGAATACTCTCTTCTAATACTTAATTACTGGGGTTATCTTTACTGGATGTTTTGACCTGCATTTAAATAAAAGTTCCTTTGAGGCATCTTCCCCCACGTATCTCAAAGCAAAAAGCTGTCAGGGAAAAAGAGAACAACAGATGCTAGCAGTTAAATATTACGACACGAAAATGATTAAAGTATTGCAAATAAACCTTGGCACCTAGTTGGTATTAGAATACTAGCTACACCCTCCGCCCTCACCTAAAAGTAAACCAAGTAGGCTGCTCTGGTGCCTGGTCATTCCCATGAAAACTGCATTACTAATATGCCACTTTGTTAAGTGAAAAAACACTGTTCTCAACTGTTTATTAACCTGTCAAGAAGAAAAGCAGGAGAGTAAACAGAAAAAAACATCCTTCTGACTTTTCTTCCCACCTGCATTTTTCTCAGATGGCCCAAGTAGTAGGAGTAAGTAGTCCCAAGTAGCAGGAAAGAAAATGCAAAGAGCTACCATACTAGCTCCACCTCAACTTTTTTCACATCAAAAAAAACTTCTCTGTACATTATGCTACTGAAATCCAAAAAACTAAGTCTCAAAACCAAAAGTAGTGAATAGGTATAGTAGTGGCAGTTTGTAGGCTAGTAAGCAAGTGGAAATAAAAAACAAAGCCACAGAGAAAGAGAGAAGGCTAGCTATAAACTGCCTGACACAGTGCACAGTAGTAGTAAGAGTGGAGACTGCAGTGGGCTTTCAATCCTCCACACTATCGTCGTCATCATCAGTGCAGGCAAGCAGCAGCAACAACAGTAGTAAAGAAAGAAAGCAAGCAAGCAAGCAATAGTAGCGAGGAGAGGAGCAGGTAAACTGCCATTGTCAATCTTCAACTTGTAATTTGTGTAAAGACTAAATCTTGTGTGTGGTCAGACGAGCCTAAAAGCTTCTTCAAGATCTCGAGTCAGGCTCGGCACTATTGCTGCACAAAATAATAGTGGTGGTGCAGGGGCTGGTGGTGGTGGTGAGATAATTTAGTAGTACTGTGTATTTTACTGCTGTTTGTCTGTGTTTATATGGTGTGGTTGTAAATTGTTTTTATAAAGTTGTCATATTTTGTGTGTGTTTGCTCATGACTATAGTTTTTGTGGTCTGGCTGCTTGCAGCTCGTGTGCATCTATCTAGCTTCCACTTAATTTTCATCTCGCGTTCCTTGCTTGCCTCGTAAATGAATGGCATGCGGGTCGCAGCTTGGTGGAGGTGTTTTGTCTGAGTGAAGCTCCCATTTGTTGCAGAGCTGCAGTCTGCTGTGCTGCGTGTTTGTCATTGTGTTGCAGACGGGAATAGTATTGGTGGCAGTTCGCGTGGTTGTTCTACTATCAGTTATATAATGTTCGAAATATGACTTCTTCTTCTTCTCCCTCGCAGAAGAAGAAACTGTACTAGTGGTATAGTATAAAGTTTGCTTCATTCTCTAGTCTCGTCATCACCTAACTATAAAAGCCATATTCTTTGATTGGTTTTAGTGCAAGGTTCTGTTTTATTGTGTTGGGGGAGAGATGTTTTGATCGGATTGCTGCAAAGTTGTGATGACGTCTACTCCCTTCTTGCATTCGGGCCTCTCTGCCAGTTGCTGGTGTCTTGAAGCTTGAGAATATTCATTCATGAGATTTCTTATGCAACTTCAGAAGCACTCTTGAGAGTCGTGATTCGTGGAATGAACTCGTTTCTTGTGTAAGACTATAGCTTCGAACTCTATAAATCTTCTGTAACAAGCAGTTAGCTGTCCCCGCGTGACTAATACCAAACCTTTGCTCTGCTAACACCGCCCCTGCAGGTGGAGGCCTGATTTTGTGTGTGCTTGCAGTTTCCAGTTTTATCCCATGTGCTTGTCTCTCTCAGACTCCGCTCTGCTGTGTGAGTAGATTTGCATGAAATTCATATCTCTCTGCATCGTAAATTTCACGTCTTGGAAACCTTAGTATTGTTGAAAGCTTCCTTCATTCTGGACATCGTCTTACTTGTGATTTGTTGTAACTTTGCTATAATCTTTCATGTTTACTGTTTCTCGAGCTGTAAATGTGCCTCTGTTTTCAGAGACTCAGAGTGTACATGTATATTTTGATTTTTCCTCGTGTACACGTTTTGATTCTGATTCGGCTTGCTTCATGAGCTGGGGATTCAGTTCTGCTTCTCTGTCCTCTTCTTAAGGACCTAGGCTATTCTTAGCTAGCGTGGCCGAGTCTTTCCTCTGCATGAGTTTTGTGGCTGTCTGCGTGTAAGCTTGTACTTCAGTAATTTCTGAGTTAGAAGCTGAGCTTTGACAGACCATGCATTGCCACTTGTGACAAAAACCAGGTCAGTGGAGGCCTTAGTCTCCTCGAAATGCTGCTGGTGTTCCTGTCTTCTGCCAGGTTCCTAGAGCTCGAGGGTGGACTCCTCCGGCAATTGGCGTGAGTGACCCGCACCCGGTTGAAATAATTACTGCAGGGCAAGGGGCCGGTTGTGGCGAAATATTTAGAAGAGATGGTAGCAGGCGGAGCTCCTTCGGAAGAGATGGTGGGAAATTATGGCGAGATGGAGGAACAGAACCAGAAGCTGGAAGCTCTGGAAGAACCTCAAGATCCCTCCATCAATGGCCAGCTCAAGAGGCTCTTTTGGCATGGTGGCTCTGTTTACGATGCCTGGTTCAGTGCAGCTTCCAACCAGGTCATGAAACGCCCTTTTCACACCAATCTCTCTCTCTCTCTCTCTCCCTTCATCCTTGCAGTACGTATTCATGCACTAGGCCCTTTTCCAATCAATTCTTTGTTGTGAAAGTTTGATTTGCATGTAGTTGTGGTGGGAATGCCGAGTAGGAAGTCCTTTGGAATCGATATATTCCTCAGCTTTCTGCGCATAACATGAAGGAAGAATGGCTCTTTGAAATGAGACTTCTGTTTTTTTCTTTTGATTCTGAGATCACACTCACATTGACCCTGACGCTCTGAAGTGTTGATCTTCATATTATTCTGTCAGCAATTGTAATAATAAATGACTCTGAAACTTGTCACATAATTCCAGAGCTTTGGACTGTTATAAGTGTCCAGTGTAGTTTGATTGCATGTGATTGCTGATTTCTGGTACATTTGCAACACAAATTCTCCCTGTCTGTCACTGTGGCTTTACAACTGAAGGCAAATGATGGTGCTGGAAAGCATGCTGGCTTTTCCCGCATGTTGCTTTATTTTGTGTTCAATTTATACTTCTCTTTTCTCAGTATGCAGGTGCACCCTTCTCCTATTTCTTTGTTATTTGCCTCCTGGTTAGGTTGTGTCTCTTTCAGGGAAGTTGCGCAGAGTTTCCTAGTTCTTTCCACTTGTCTGCCATTCTCAGAGGTGTTTTCCCACAAGGCATGTTAGATGGAGGAGAGATGTTCGTATATGCAAATGGGTCTTGCAGAATGATGCTCATTGATGATGCAGTTCAGTGTCCAGCAGTAATTTTGACATATGTGGATTAGCTTCTCTTGCTGGTGATCAATTATTTCACAAATTATTATGAGCTTTAGGATAACATAAAGTAGCACAAAGAAAAGTTACACTGACCTTCTGTGCTGACACTATTGAAGCTTGTGTGGAAGTGCAGGTAGCCCAAGTGTTGCTCGTGCTGCCCTATTCCTTTTCACAGTTGGGATACCCATCTGGAATACTGTTGCAGCTCTTTTATGGTACGATAGGATGCTGGTCCTGTTACATGATCACTTGCCTATATGTTGAATACCGCACCCGCAAGGAAAGGGAAGGTGTGCTGTTCAAGAATCATGTCATCCAGGTCATAATATAACCACTCCCTTGCATGAAAATCAAACTCTGCCATTATTCCTTAGGTCACACCAAGGCAAAGTAGTAGTTTTCTTTGGTTTGAAGGTTTTCTTGGTTCATTTGCAATGTATCTCTATTGCTGCAAGGTGCTCATGACATGGACTGTGCAGAGGCATTGAAGGTAGAGATGAAATGGATAATGAAGAGTGAACTGACCTGCAGGAAGCATTAGTTAGATTCTTGTAGCTGTGAGTTTGCAAATGCTTATTGGGGATTTGGGTCCACCAATCTCCAGGAATATTACACTTATTCTTGCTGGTTTTGCTATTGAACTATTACAGTGGTTTGAGGTCCTGGATGGGCTGCTTGGCCCTTACTGGAAAGCTGCAGGTCTCTTCTTCAATTGCACATTCCTCCTCTTTGGTGGTGTCATTCAGCTCATTGCATGTGCCAGGTGAGGCTAATTATGCACATGCATGGATAAAGCCCATTGTGGTGAATTCTGTTTCAGCATTAGAGGATTTTAAGGAGCAATATCTGTGTAGGGAAGACACTGTATCTACAGGCAATAACATGCCATAACTCAATGCACCTGTTTCACTTGATGGTGGGATTGCAGCAATATCTATCTACTGAATGATCACCTGGACAAGAGGGAATGGACCTACATATTTGGAGCATGTTGCATGGTGACAGTGCTGATACCTTCCTTCCGTAACTACAGACTTTGGTCTTTCTTCGGTCTTATCATGATTTCTTACACAGCTTGGTACATGACTATTGCTTCCCTTGTCCATGGGCAGGTACAGTCAACAATCCTACACCCAAATATATGCTTGAATCTGAAAGGGCCATTTGTCTCCCTGTTGTTGTATAGTTTGCATGTGTGAACCTTGCTGCTCAACAATTGAAAGCAGATTGAAACATTGCATGAAGTTTATACCTTGTTCTTGTGTTGTTTTAGGTCCCAAATGTGGTACATAGTGCACCCACTGCAAAAGTACCATACTTTACAGGAGCCACTAATATTCTCTACACATTCGGAGGTCATGCTGTCACTGTGTAAGTTGCTCTTTCTTCAGGCTTCCTTGCTTCTTTGACTCTGCATAAAATTTTGCTGCTTATTGGATTGACGAATGACAATATGCATGTGCATAATGTCAATAGCTATGTGTCCAGTCTCCCATGTAACAATCAAATGCATCACATGGAACAAACTTGCCTTTACTTTTGCCTCAGTTGACAACCTGAATCTGAAAGAGCTTGGTTAGCCTTAATCTGAGAGATTGGCTAGTAAGATCACAAGGTCTGGTGAGTGCAAGTTTGTTGTGGTCACATATCACTCTAGATTATCATCATATGGAGTGTGTAGTTGTGTGTTGACCCTGAGTGAGTGGTGTTGTGATCTTTGGTACTGTGATTGCAGAGAGATTATGCATGCAATGTGGAAACCTGTGAAGTTCAAATATGTGTATGTGTTTGCCACCCTGTATGTATTCACATTGACCATCCCTTCAGCCATAGCTGTCTACTGGGCATTTGGAGATCTCCTTTTGAAGAATACAAATGCCCTAGCCTTGCTGCCCCGGAGTGGTGCTCGTGATCTTGCTGTTGTTCTCATGCTAATTCATCAGGTACTTGATATGGTCCCTATTCCAACCCAATCTTAGTAGACCTACAGTAGGTGGGTGTGAAGGCACTTACAAATAATTTCCACCTTCAGCCTAATAGAAATGCTAATATAGGCTTGCGTTTTTATGGCAGTTCATAACAGTGGGATTTGCTGTCACACCTCTATACTTTGTGTGGGAGAAGCTTATTGGCATCCATACTTCAAAAAACATGTTACTCCGAGCAGTCTGCCGTATGCCTGTGATTCTGCCTGTCTGGTTCTTTGCCATTGCATTCCCGTTTTTTGGACCCATCAATTCAACAGTTGGAGCCTTGCTTGTTACATTCACAGTGTATATCATTCCTTGCACTGCTCACATGAGTGTTTTCTACACAGCCAAGGCACGACAGGTAAGCACTTCAAACCCTTAGAACAGTCCCTTTCAAAATCTGCCATTTGCTCTTGTTGGCCAACAAGAGTGATATTGGCTCTCTAAATATGATTGAAATAAGCCATTCTCTTTGTGACATGGAAGCTGACAACTAATGTTGCATTCCTGCTGCAGAATGCAGTTGTGAGGCCCCCTTCCTTCATGCCAAGTTGGACAGCAGTGTATATTATCAACATATTCATTGTCATTTGGATAGTGGTAATTGGCATTGGATGGGGTGGCTGGGCAAGTGTCACAACTTTCAAGGATCAAGTCAAAACTTTTGGTATATTTGCACCGTGTTATCAGTGCCCACCAAAAGCAGAAGCTCCTACCCCAACCTAAACTCCACAACCCACCAGTGAAGACTCTTGAAGGCTCCATTTTGCAGTCTTGCATGAGCTTCTCAGGGTCTCCCCTCTGCAATGTTGGTTTATAGACATATGCGTAAATTCAAAGCCATGTGCACTTCAAACTAGCATGAAACAAAACAAGACTGTCTGGGGACAAACCTGACAGTGTCTCTCCTCCCCACTTCAGCAGCTCCCAAGCATCTGATGGGCACTTCTAGACTGCTGCAAAGGGACTAATGCAGCTTCAGACTAAGCTCCTAGGTCTCCACACTCCAGTTAATTGGTTGACCTACTGATGGACAATATAGCAGATGTTACTATGTTGATAAATGTAGCAGTCCACTCACTGCATTTGAAGTTGAAAGCCTATGATGAGTCTTTTGATGAATACATTCACTAGGTAGTCTGCTATCATGTGTATTGGATGTTGATGTGTACAGACATAGGCAATAGCCACCAGAAGTTTTGTATCCTGACACAGTAAACCATTAAAGCTTGTACTCTTTGGTTTATAATCCTAAGACTAGGAAAATTGTACCGATCTGCCAGCAGATATATTGTCTCCATGCATGCCAAATCAATAAAATGTCTAGTGATAGTGAAAACCAGGAGACTACAATTTGTTTCTAACTACTGTGATCATTCCCACCTGGCTGTCAAATTTGCAGAGTGCAAAGACCCTGACGTGAAGGACAAACAATCAAAATTTCATTCCTTAATTTATGATCTATACTTCTCAGCCATACATTATGCCTGTTCAAGTAGCAAACAAAAATATAGTACTGTAAACCTCAGCAGTCAAATTGTTGCCATTCCAAGTTCACTAGATAAGAGCAGACCTTGTATGCTATCAACAAAAAGCACCTGATCCAGAGATTGATGAGCAGGCTAACTAGCAATAATTTTACATGAACATATTGCAACTGCATACTGATGAAGCAGTTGGCATCCTGTGCTAAGATAGCTTTCCTACTAGTGCCCACAATCAACACAGTGGCATTGTGATGAGTGCCACAATGTTTGATTCTTGAAAATGAAACTTGGGGAGTACCAGGATATTTGCTAAGAGACCAAATTCAGTTGCTAGTTTCTTACTGTGGTCAGAACATTTGAAATCCTGTTTTTCTTCCTCCACATTGTGCATGATAAATTTTATATCTGGGTCATACCCAAGATTGTTGATTCACATGGACAATCCCTTTTAAACCCAGCACAGATTTGAATATTTGGAGCATGGTGTTGGTCATCTGTTACTAACCTATGTGTTTGTCACTATTAACCTAAATCTGGGTGTATAATTGCATAGCCTTTCTAGCCTCTGTGTTTGAGCATTTGCACTGCAGCAGCATAGACTTTTTAACATAGCCTGTGCAATACCTCCTGGGTCCAATTCAACTACTCATTTTTGCAATGTTTTACAAAGCATTGCAATGCATCAGATTACAATGGATTCTGCAAGCACAGCAAGGCTCCACACATAAGAATCTTGTGCACAGAGCAGTAACTCAATTAGAGCTTCTGCCTCATGCAGACAGCCAGATGGCAAAGAAGATGAACAGGGCACACACAGTGCTCCAATGCTGCCAAATTACTATGAAATGAACCTAAGAATTCAAAATAAACCCCTTAATCCACAAAGCCTGCACAGCTCCAGGCTGAACCTAGCTATATATCTCTGCATCTTCTTGACTCATCTGTTAAAATCTTCCAATACCTTCCTTAGCATGCCTATGCATGGCATACCCTCCAAGTATGGGATTCCATGACACCATATCTAGTGATGGCATCTTCAACATTACTATGCTCCCACAGGAGCCTACTCAATTTAGATCTGCCCAAAAGGGTTTACTGCATCTGTGTCAATGATGCTACTACCCACAAAAATACCAGATTCACAACCAGATTGAATAATCTGCTCAAGCACAAATATGCCTGGCTTCTTCAATTGCAGTGACAGTAGCACATGCCTTCTGACCTTGCCCATAGTTTACATCTGCTGGAATCATGGCAGTCCAAGAGACCACATTAGATCAGGGCATCTAGTAACACACTTTCCACATCCATTACAGCCCCATGTTCAGCATACATGTTAATGAGGCTATTACTCACAAAAGAACTGGACTTCAACACTTTGAGCAATCTCTTCATTCATACTCCTGCCCTCTTCAAGTGCTGCTATGCTAGCACATGCATCTGGAACCCATAAACATGAGATGGTTAGATGTGCACCCTTCTTGTTGCATTTCTCAATCTCATTCTTCCTCCTGTCATTCCACATGTTTCACACATCCCATAATCATGATTCTCCAGGAAGCCACATTGCATGTGGCCCTCCTGTTAAACACTCTCTTTGCATGCTCTGTGATCCCACATTTTGGATATGCGTATGAGGCTGCTACCACAAAACATCAGACTCACGACCACTTTGAATCCCAGGTATCTGAGAAGAACCCCTGATGAAGTTTCTCAACAATTCCTTCCTGGCCAGTGATGAACAGCAGGAACTGTTGAATAACATATTCTCTCTTCATACCATGCATCATCCCCGCAATGATGCTCCTCATATTAGAAGTTCTGCTCACTTTCTTGCATAACCACAAGACATCTTAGACACACATTGAGCTGTTTGCCACCCATCTACTTCATTTTTGTTAGCAAGAGATGGTGCCTGGGTTCAAGTTGAAATGCATTACTTCCATTGGCATTGGCATTGGATTGGGTTCACTTCCACACAAGTTTTGAAATCTGCTCACACAAGAATGCACCTGCTTCATTTTTCTGGGAGACCTCCTCCATCTAAAGAGGCTACAAGCCCTGTTTAAGACTCAAATAAGCTCTTGGTCTGGGCCCTTCCCTAATCATGGTATTTTTTCAGAGTAAACTGAGTGAAGATACTAGTAACAGCTGCCATTACTAACATGAGCTTCAAAATCTTGTCCCCACTTGAACATACCCACTGGGACAGCATGCCCTGAAACAAATACAGAAGCAAAGGAATAAACCTTCAGATTGCATCCACATTTATGAGATTGCAGGAGTGAAAGCCAATGAATAATTTCCAGCATGCATTCCCATGGATGACCAATACTGGTGAGGCATCTACACACTTGGAGGAGACCCTCCAGTGCTGCAAACTCCAGTCCTTTCTTCCAGGCACCTCCAGCACTACAGACAACTCTTGTATTGGTAGGGATTCTATGGCTGAATTGTACATTTTATTGCATTGAAGAAATATGTCAGTCCAAGTTCACAAGGTAAGGGAAGATATTTTAAGGCCACCTTTGTTTGGCCCACTTGGGGTCAGAGTTATCACACTTATGTTTCTTCTTCCTTTGTATTGGATTCCAATAGAGGATCATATTCAATATTTGGTATGGTCCAAGGCAGCAAAGTAGACTATTGTCCCTCCCTGTGGACACCTGTGGACACCTGTGAAGTCGTAAAGTTGCAGAGCTGTTGGATGCATGTACAGAATGCACATATTAGAACTAAGAACATAAGCAGCATGTAATACAGATATATAGATGTTCCACCAATAGCAGAGAATGGTCTACTGCTGCAAAGCTTGGCGATTAGAGCATGTGCACAGACTTCAAGAAAATATAGTTAACCAGACCACAGTAGACACATGAAATCCCTCCCACCTCAAGTCATAATATAGACCAAATGTCAGATAACTACAAGAAGGCTGCAACCCACAATTTTTTCGGATGACAAATTGCTAACAGATACTGACCAGGACCAAACTTTCTGTACACCACAATATCAGACATGCTTTGAAAGGTCGGCCTGGCCTTCACATGCTGTGAGAATATCACCAACCACAGTGGTGCCCTTCTTTGAGCTGATGAGATGATTTGCTTCAACTGGAACAAAGTAAGGATCCAGACCAGCTACAATTGAATCTTGATCTGCTGATCTTCCTTCCAAGCAAGGTAATGCTGCCAGTCAATAATTTCTTCGCAATATCTCCTTTTAAGAATACTCAAGGCCGTTAGTATCTATCAGTGTGTCCCTGATACACCCTTCTGACTTAAATACAGCCAGCTTTTTTCCTGGGATAGATCCATGAACTTCCCATTCAGCATAACCAAGGTAACCATTTGCACCGCCCAACCAGAGTTCACCCACCTCTCCAGACTCTGCCAATGTCATCCTTGGAGGAAATCCAGAGCCAAAGGCCATCCAAATTGGCACACAATGTTCAATTCAATTCAATGCTCATCCAGAACCTCATATCCTTTCCAACACAGAGACCCCATCGAAATAGTGTGCTGTCAAAGAATGTGCAATCTCCTGAGAACTGACAATCTAGCTTGCAGGCATCTCATACAATTGATGTCTCAAACTGGTCAACATACATATCTATCCCTTCAAAATCTCCAAACAAAGCACCACTGGGTGTAAATTCAATCCAGGCACGTAAGCATATGTGGTGTGCTCTACGCAAGTGATGGTGGGTGTGATTGTTCGTACCTCTTCGCTGCTAAATCCAGCTTCAAAATTGATTGGAGTTCGTCATTTGTGTCATGTCAGCCTAAAAATGAAGGCTGTGAACTTTCATCATTCAAGACTCCAAATTTCAGGCTTTCGTTCACAACAAAACAAACAAGCAGACGACACAAAAAACGAATACTCAGAACCTTTTAAAACGAACATTGATGAAGAAACCAAGCCTAGTAAACACCACCAAGGGGAACTTTCTGTTGCATCTCTGAAGAAGATTCAAAACAAATGAGTAGTCACAAACAACTGCGAACACAATGAAACAAAAGCCTTTAAAAAGGTAACGGTGGGGTGAGAGAGGCTCGAACTCTCGACCTCAGGATTTCTCGGAGCTATGAGACCTACGCGCTAGCCAACTGCGCCACCACCCCACGCTGTGAACTCAATAGCAATTTTATTTTATTTCTACTCAAAATTTCACATTCAAACATGAATCCTACATGAATAACTCAATTGAATTTGAGTCATTTCGTATATTCAGATATAAATGACTGAAATTAGTTTGTGTCCTAATGTAATGGTATCTGGTACGTACCACCAGAATGGATTTTTAAAGGATTTAGAAGGCAAAAGAGCTGGTTGTGAGTACTTGGAATTTAATGAAGGCATCTTTTGAACATTTCAGCAGTTTGATCATTTTAAAACCAAGAATTGAGATAAAGTTGCAACTCTATCACAGAAAGAAACCTCTAATGAAATACAAAAAAATGTGCCTACTTTGTTCTCTATCATGATTAGATAGAAAGAGGTTTATTGGGTATTATTGGGTATTTTCCAATTTCACTAATATTTCATATCTAATTATAGACTGATCATGGTATATTTTGAAATGCTTAGATTTTATATGGTAGTTAAAGCAATAGTCATCTTAGTTGATTAATACCAGTGTTCTTGTTCTCAATTTTGTGATGTAGTAGTGCAAAAGAATGCGAAGCCCAAGTAGGTAGGTGTATAATGTTTTCAATATTACGTTTGAGTAAAATATCTCTAACACGATTAGATATCAACATATCATTCAAGTAATACATCCACACTTATAGTTAAACTAACAAATATGCCCTTAACACCACTAACAATAAGTTCCTAACTTATTAATAAAGTCAAATTACTAACTTGTTATTAACATTAGGAAGCTACCTCAACAACCATCAATGCCCATTAGGGATTCTAAATGCCAATTTACCACAAAAACAAACCTATGTTCAAACCTCATATTGTGTTAACTACATATGGATTAAGTTCTCTGGTGTAAAGACCATTTGTCTTCAACCATCACACCTTCAACACTTGCTCCTTTAGCCATCATGCCTTCAACACTTTGTTCCTTCAGCCACGGTGATCTCTTATATGTTTTGTGCAAATATGTAGAGTTTGGACTTTGTTGCAATGAAAAATTATGTTGCACTGAAGTAGATAGAAGTTGTCAAAGAACAATGTGATGGTGCTCAGTGCAATGATGCATAATGCACAAACACAAAATGCAAAGATGCACAAAGCAATAATGCATGTGAATGATGCACAATGCACAATGTAACAGTGCATGCACAATGAGACAATCGATAGGGAACATTGCTGCTTGAATGACAATTTTTACAAATACGATTAAGTTGCCATTGATTTATCTTATTATATTTGGGGCTCCTTACTTAACATTGTATTTTTGTGGACTGCCAATATTCCCTTGGCATTTTTTTGTATTCTTATCATTTAGGTTAACATTTCCATGACACATCAGATTCTTAGTCATCTCGTTTGTTATGCCCAACTCCAGGTCTGGACTCACATAAGTTAACATAATTTTAACACCTACTCACCACCTGGTACCTTAGGTACCTTGGCAAAATAGAAGATAGAAGAATAGTCTATTCTTCCATCAAAAACTAGATGCCCAGATATTTACCTACCTATTCGACAGGCCTAGACAAAATCTAGTATCTATTCCGGTACAAAGCTTATCCAAACAGGGCCCCGCCAGTCCATTCCACCCTTCCTTCCCCAAGGTCACCGACCCCTGCTTTACGACCCCCAGTGTGGTTTCGGTCGCCAGTTCTAACGCCGGGTTTTCTGGAACGCGGTCTCCTACAATCCCCCGGTCCCACTGCCCGTAATGAAGATGATAGTGGCCACAGAAGGTTGTCGTGCTTCAGCCTCAGCTGCTCTCACCTCCCGTTTCCATTTCACGATTCTGCATTACAGATTTGATTTGCTGTTTAATGTCAGTATCTGGGAGAATTTGGGAGGGAATTGTGCGCGAAAATTAAGTTGAAGAAAATTTGGAGCACTCTGTCGAATAATAGACTTTCAGATAAGGTTCATTTCTCTGTCGTTGCAAGGTAATTTTGCACGCGTTTTGCGTTTTGAATCGTGGGGAGGGTTTTGAGAGAGTCAATCTAAGAGATAATAGTATTTCTGCGGCTCAACTTTTTCTGGAGATGGGTTGTTTGCTTTGAAGACTTGTGGCTGCCAACAATTTCCAGCTGGGAGAGGTGGCTGTGAAGAAGCTCTGAGCTAAGAGAAGAGACGAAGAAGAAAAAGAAGTGGAAGAGATGGGAACTGCCACAATCTTGGTGCCGACTAGCTCCTGCTGTGGGTCCAGCAGGGGCACCTCGGCATCGTCCACAGGGCTATTGCAGAAGACTGGTTTATACTCATTGCAGTTGCCGAGACATAGATGTGCAGGATACCGACAGTTTCTGATCCGAATGGTCCCGAGAAGGCATGGTAGGGCAGCGGTAGTATCCAACTGCTTGCTGCCAACTACATGCGACATCGAGATCGACAAGCTGTCGGCAGAGACGCCAGCTCTTCTGGCGGTCTGCTCGGATCTCGATTGGCAAAAGTGCTCAAGGCAATTGCGAGAAGAAGCTTTTAGGTCTTTGCAGTCGGGAGGAGAGAGATACATGAGGTTAAAGAGGTTGGAAAGCCTAATGCGAGGATGGTTGCACGACAGTATGTTGGAGACGGTGTTGCAACCCTCCCGGTCGGGTGCTCCCGGAACTGTCCTTGATGAGCGCTGCCTGCTCCATAGTGTGGAATATCTGCGCTTGCATGCCCGTTTGCAGGTTTAGAAGCTTTACCTTTCTCATCAAGCAGAGGGTTTTTTCCAGAGGCTTTGGATATGCAGTATCTTTACTCTTGAATGCTAGTCTCTTGATCATATTACAGTGTCCGATGATCGCTAAGCGTGAAAATGCGTTTGTAGGCAGCAGAAGAGCTAACGGAATCGGTGGACCACACCTTCGATTGGGAGGCAGCAGCTGCCCAGCTGCACCATAGCGTGGATCATCCGCAGTCTCAGCAGGGTCTTTGGCAATCCTGGGTCGCTCGTGAAGACATGGCGCAGGCAGCCGACCGTTTGAACAAGGAAGCGTTTGACACTCAAAATCCGGTGAGTTCCTCTTTGCAGAAATTTTGGAATGCCCATCAGGGTTGATCACCCTATCTACTCAATCATGCAAACATAGTATTTTGCCCAAAGTTTTACAACACATCACTAATCACCCTTCCAAAATAGTAGGCTGCACACTGGTGAGTAACCCTGGATGCACAGGTACTCTTTAATGTAAGTGCAAAACTTGGTTTTTAACTTGCTATTTTGTTCTGCATATGCGTCTAAGCAAAATATAAATTCACCCTGTGAATGTCCAGGGAAGTTCCTCAAACATTAAGGAGAATGTGAGCCAGAAGCATGAAGAAGAAGCAGAAGGATCTTTGCAGAGCAGGGCTGTTTTAAAGAAAGGTGAGATGCAAAGTATGTTGCAGACAACAGGAGCTGCAGTGGCAGGGTTGCTGGGAGGCAGGGTTATGGATGCAGTGGCAGCAGATGGACCCATATCCCTGAAGCTCATGCCAGAGTCCATTGAAGCAGCAACAAGAGTTCCAGGATGGCTTGGACCCTCTGTACTTGCATTCCCTGTTGTTTCATATTTTCTCTTCAATATCTATCGAGAGAAGGTAAGCATTTGCTTGTCTAAACTTCAATGCCCACTTAACTGTTTTGGTTACTGTACAATACCAACACATCTGCCCTCACTTTGAGTGTCTATTGTTCAGGCTCTAAATCCTAGTCAGCTCTTTTTGTCAGATGTTGATGTCAGATCTAGGCATTTTGCTGTTTCTTCAGTCTCTAATGTGATAAAATAGTGGGCATCCAGTTCAGGAGTTCATGTTCTTCAGCAACCAGGATCTAACAGCAAGAAATGATGTGCAGGTGAATCCATATGCAAAGGTAACAGACTGGATGTTTGGTGTAGTTGCCGTTGTCATCATTGCCAACATTTTGATGATTGCAACCTTGGGGGTATGTGCTTAACCATAATTGTGAAGCCCCCCATTACTATTTGTTACATTAGTTACTGTATGATGTCAATTGACTCAACTGTAAACTGAAATACAGATGTTATGAGCTTAGTACTCAAAAGGACTCCACCTTTACTTGTGTGTCTGAAAATCTAACCAGCAAAACCTTGATGCAGGTTGTACTCTGACATGCACTTGAGACTGTTAGCCTTCATGATAATTTAGACTGTTTGTTGCACAGTTGTTATGAGCAGCTCACTTTGTACAGATGCCATTGTATATTTCATGATTTCTTGTCATGTGGGTCATCTGTGGCAGGTGCGACTGTATTGACAGCCAAAAACTCTGCAGAGTTTGTGTTCCAACTTACATTGTATCTGTTCATGGAGCACAATCATAGCTTTTTTGCATCATCTGAAGACTCTGGGAAAGTTATCAAGGGATCCTATTTCTTCTCTTGAACAGCCACCTCAGTCATGTACTGGTTAGAGAGTGCTTGGTTTTCAAGACCACTACAGCAGGCAAACACAACTTGAGGGGATGTATAGTGCATGACCCCAGGTCGATTGCCACTCAAGTGTTGATTTCAATGTTCCAGCTTTATGTGATCATGCTCTTCTGCAAGGAAGAGACATGAAAGTCAACTGCTTCTGAACTGCAATAGTTTACCCCAGCAAGGTAAAATAGGTTTCAGTGAGTGAGCTTATTCAGGCAAAGCACTATTGACTGTATGCGCCACATGCAATGTAATTATTCTAGCATTATCCACAGCAGCAGATTCTTCTAACCTTCAGGAGGACACACACACAGTTTTGGTTGATTTGCATGTCTTGTTCTTTTCAGTGCATGATGGAAAGATTGGAAAACCAAGCAGTTAATCTTCATGCCAAATAACACACAAATCATGTCAATCCCCATAAGATGTACATTTGGCATGCAGCCAGAAAGAGACAAAGGGCAGCTGAGTCTACCCTAAAATATTTTTGTAGGTATTCTACAGTTGGAGTACAAGATATATTGGGTGCACAAAATGGGGCACAATAGCTGGCTTGGGCAGTCTTTGTATACAGCTGATTGTGGACTACTTGGATCACTATCTTCTCATTAATTCATGCACCACTTCTACAGCACTAGCATGATAGTAAAGCTTGAACCACAGATGTCCTGGCTTCAGCAATGAGCTCTTGCCCTTTACCATGCTTAAGAAAAAGTTGAGGAAACAATACCACTCATGAGTATTTAGAAATCTCCATACTCCAGTCCTCACCAGCATTAGTTCCTAATGAAATTCTCCCTTCAAATTATTGCCAGCAATATTTAAAACTGTCCTCACCATCTAGGTACTAATTCTCTCAGCAATGAAGATGCCTTAGAAGGAAAGGTAGGAACCTCTTGTCTCTTAAGCTGTACCACCATTACTGTGGCAGAGGGATTCCATCCATCCTAGTTTAATCTTGGTACATCAAGGAAAATTGGAGGCAGAGGTGTTGGTCCCACTTGTCACCTCACCCCTTGAAACAATAGCAGTACCCTTTGATTTCATACCTGATGACATCCCAATCTGGTGGGATGTTGAGCACCTTATCCATAAGACTATCTGAGGACACAACTCATTATCTTCACATCCTGCTACTCCTGGCCCCTTCTCATACCGTATGAAGTCCACATTTCCCAAAATGTATTCCAGTAGTGCGAGGACCACATAGTGTAAACATTGCATTTCCAAAGGTAGCCCACAATGTGATATCCTAGTTGTATTCATCAAAAGTGCAAAATGATTCTGCTTGGGCATGGATTCACTCCCACACAGAGTGGTTGAAAGTGTAACCCACATTCACTTTCTCCGCAACCAAGTGCTTCAATGTCTCTCTTCTTGATTTTATGTCTAATGCTGCAATGTTTGCAGCAATGCAATAAGGGCACTTGTCACCTTTAATTTGGTGAGGAACTGAATTGTTCAATTAAGTGTTTGGGAGGACATGGCGATCCTCTTCAATGAACATGATTTGGCCATTGAAGCCCTCTGTCTCTGCCAATCCATCCCACACTGTTCATGATCCACCACCAATGATGCTTGAGTGATACGATGTGGTCCTTTCCATATTAATCTGGATTTCCATTGCAGCCCCTCTTGACAGCATCATCCTTACACTGGCAATCCCCAGGTGTAGCTCTGGAAATAGGTGTGGTGACCATGGTGCATAGATTTGTTTAACCTGGCAGACAGATTCTATGCTTAGCAACAGAATCAGAACAGCAATTGGTCCCTTGGAAACAACTACTGTGCCTGAACAGAAAATTCAGCAACATTAGAGAGAGAGTATGCAGAATTCCAATAGCCTTACATGAAATCATAGTCCAAAATTGATTCTCAAATGGTGAGAAATGTGCCAACCTCCGTGTCTTGTCCTGGTAGCCAGAATCTGTGAATTCTGAGTCATTAAGCCCTTTAAGAATGCAATCCAAGCATTTTGGAGATGGAGCAGGAGCAAGAACCTGGCTGAATCGTATGCCCTGCACAAATGGAGTTTATCTCCTCAAAGAACCCATCGTGGCTGACAATCAACAGGGTCTCTTCAATACCCTCCACTCCTGATAGCCCTACAACTACCACCCGCAGATACTCTGGACGGTTGTGTACATACAGCACTAATTTTACGTGGTCATCTTTCAGCCTCGGATACAGGTTCTGGTTCTGCGGAGGCAGCATGTTCTGCTCCATGAGATTCTTGGATAGATCGTTCTGCGTGGGCAATCCAATCCGCGTGTTTTTCAGCTTCTCCAAATCAACAGATCCGCTGCTTCTGTTTCTAGCAGGCGGTGATACCTCGAGAGCAGGCTCTCCAGGGTTCCTACGGTCGGCCCTGCGATAGCTATTGGATTCATCGACTCTAGGAATCCTCGCGCCTTATCCAACCAGGGCAGAACTCGTTTGTCGACAACAGTGGTTCTAGGAGAAACACCACCACCAACGAGAGGCCACAAGTGACGGCCGCTGCAGGTAGCCATCCCATACTTTTTCTGCAACTTCATGTGTCCATACTCTCTCCCTCCGCCTTTCTAGCCTCGGTCTGTCAGAGTCTATCCGCAACAACGGCGGGTTTTCACACTAGCTTCCCATCTTCGCCAGCAATGTGCAATGCTTGTTCCGATTCAAAGATGGCTCATCTCTTTCGCGCAGATGGTGGCGATCGCCAAAAAATTATCAATTTGTTCCCTTCCTCGGCCTTTCTGCTCTCTGTTCGCTCTTTGCCGATCTACAAATACGTAGAATTTCACCCTAGCTTTTCATATTTGTCAGTACAATGTATGGCGGTTCCGATGCAGGTATTATGGTTCACCTCTCTTACGTTTGATGATGCGCGATGCACACCTACTCCCTCGACCGCCGCTCCATTCAAAGCGAGTTTCTCACTCTTTCCAAAACACATCTGTCTCCTCTCTCCATTTACTCCCTATTGCATACCGCAACCCTCCTGACTGGGCAAAGCAGGAATTCCCTTTCTACAAACCCCACAATAATGATCAAGACCGTCGTCACGCAACCTGTTCTTCTCGATGCACCCTTTCTTCGGTGTCCTTCAACGCTCCCCTTCAGAAGCAATCATGTGTGTATACAAAAGCATACCAAATGTTCCCGTAAGCAGCAACTTGAGAGCGAACTGCAAATCTTATGATAATCACCCACCCACCAAAAATTCTAGCAATAAAAATGATTCACAAAGAGGGGCGAGCTATTCCAAAGAGAATTTTACTTGGATTTAACGAGAGAAAGCTGATTGAAAGCAGCTACAGATTTCCACGTCTAATCCAGCTCGCTCAGCACTGAAATTTTGAAGCACAAAATGCAAATTCGTCAAAGAGTCATACCCAGCAGAGTTTTGACCATCAACAACCCTGCTGCAATCTTAAGCGGGGTTTTTTGGTTCTCTCCAAAGAGGATGAATATATAAGGCATGAATTGATAAATCATTTTGGTAATGAAATAATGCCAAGAGAATATGGTTTCTTCATGTATGGCACAAAACACCTACCAATCTATCAGAGGACTTTCCAAGTTTCCATGGTTTGCATGAGGAGGAGATTCATGATTTGCCAGCATCCATGCACACTTAAGAGGAAGAGAGAAGATGATTTATGACGAGTTCAGAGTTTGAGTGGTCTGCTAGGCTACTGCTGCAAATGCGATGAATGTTTGCATTGACAAGGGCAAGTTGCAGAGACTAAGAGACACTAATCAAGACCACAGGTGTGTTCAATGGATTCTTATTACTTCATTGCCTGATGAGAGATTAGTCAATTGTACTTTTGCACATTCCAACTGCAACTCAGCTTTGGGCCTGCAGAAGGGTTGTGGAAGTTTCCATAATCCTGGATTTGTAGTCTTGCTTGTGCTTGACAGGATAGCAATTGCCCTCCATGTATACATATCAAGAAAGATAGCAAGCATGTACTCTTCACTACAATGAGTGCCATGGTTTCCAGTCCAAGCAAGGTGCCTGATGCTTACAAATGCTTGCAATGCACATGCTTACAAGGTGATTCCGCATAGGGTAAGACCTGAGGGGGCAGGCTTTACAATTGGAGAAACACCAAGATCCAACACTTGATTGCAAATGTCGATATAAATCCCTACTCAATCACCATGCATCAATGTCCATGGCATTGCACTTGGAAAGCTGAATAAACTTGGTCAGAGACTGATTCACAAGATCCCTGCTTTCAAATTCAGAACTTTGATATGAAGAGGATTACAAGCTGACTCCAGGTTCCAACACACCCGAAAAACCAATGGATGCCCCCCCAATGGATGCCCTTAAAGGTTCCACTCCTAAGATGACAAAGATCCAAACAGAACTTCAAAAAATACCAGCAATGTGCTTTGCCTATTCACATCCCTGAATAATACTAAGCTAAAACTCAATTCATAGGTATTTTGGACAAAAGACTACCTGAATGCTAGTGTTGATTGTTGCTTCAGCTGGAGAGCAAAAAATTCCTTCTCTATCTAGTCCCACCGCAACCTTGAGTCTGTCCATGTAATTGCAGTCACAAGGAACAAATGATGGGCAGCTTCTGAGTTTTAGCAATGAACAACGATTGATGGAGGAAAATGGAGTACGGTGTCCTGCAAATGCAAGAAAGACCTTTGAACATTGAAGATGCTTATTCCAATCTGCTTTCCTTCAGATCAAAGCCACTCGGTCTTGATGTCTTCTATGAGGCCAGAACCTTTGTTCAGCAAAAGAAGCTTCACTTCAAGAGCAACTGGTGCAAGGAATTGAGTATGATCCCTTTGTTGAACATAAATGTGACCCTCATGGTTTTGAACCCGAAGTTACAAGCCTATAGATGAGGAATATGTTGACTACATTCATCCTTTTGTGTATAGATGATGAAAGTAGCCCAATGGATTTAGATTCTGAACCATTAACAATATTTAAGGTTATCTTTTCATTTAATGGTCTTTAAGCCAGCTTTAGACTGGGAGTCGAGGCCAAAAAAATTGGGGCCAATAATGGGAAATTTGAACACTTCTTGGCTCATTGTTTGGACTCAAGTTATTAATAAAATATTACATGTTTGAGGTTCAATGAGTTCATGTGTAAAGTCATTAAGGTCAAAAAGTTAGGATCAGGACTTCAACATCTCGTATGCTTTCACGATTTCTTTCTTGATATCATTATTCTTCTCCTCTTTGTTTCTTTTCTCAAGCTAAACCCTAAAAGTCAAAGCACCATGGATGAGCAAAGACAAACAAACATCATTCACAAACAAGGACATAAGCTCACCAAGAAGAGAGAGAAATGAAGAGGGATGAAATGCAAAAAAAGAAGATATAAGGTTTGGTTCAAGGTTTATTTTGATCCTATGGTGTGGATTTCATCAAAATAATAATATTTTATTGTAGCAACATTGGCCCCAAGGGTTGCCAATTGGTTTGCCCAACTTGATAGGTATATATATTTTTTACTTTAAGGCCAAATCAGAACCATAAAGTGATAGATTTAAAAAAATGTTTTCTTTTTCAACCTTGATTCCTAGTGTAGAGCCCTTGGACCTGATGTCAGTGATTGCATTAATAGGAATGTTCAATTTGAGTTCAATTTTGGCCTTGACTCTTGATGTAAATGGGCCTTAATTGGCAAATATAGTGACTTTTCAATTATAGTAGGAATGTGAGTATTTCACATGTAAATTACCACGCGGTTGAGATGTCAAAATATTTAAATTTGTCAAAAAATATTCTTTTTTTTTTACTGGGCATTATATTCAATTTTGTTAGAAATATTTTTTCCATGTCAAAAAAATGTTTCAAAAAATATTCCTCTAATGTAGATGGAATATAATGTGAAATATTTGATCTTGTTCATGCTCACACTCATTTGTTTACAAAATAACAAGCATGCCTCATCTTTAGCTCCAAATTCTTCCTTTTTCCATTTTGAATTAAATTGATAGTCAATCCTAACATTCAAGGTGTGAAAATGGCGACCATTGAATAGCAAATACCCATGAAAGGATCATCCCAAATCCTGATTCACTGACAAAGGGAACGACTAAATGAAAGAGGGAATGGTTGACTGCAATTGCTTGGAATCAATGGATCATGGTTTTTGGTGTTGGTAATGCTTAAATGAATGAAAAGCTGGGATTAAAAACCTAAATAGATGAGAAAATTTGGATAAAATTGGATTAAATAAATAATTAAGATGGGTAAATTTTTACTAGTCCCTTCCAATATATAGTATGGTATTACTTTTTGTCAAAGCTATACCCTATCAATAGGGTTTTTTTGGGAATAAAAAAATCCAATATTAAGCTTGGTAGGTTCTTTCTTAGGTATTAACAATACCTGGAATTGACAAGTAGGTTACATTATACTCGGATCTGGTCTTGGGTTAATAACCAGGTCAAAAAACAATAACTAGCCAATGCAGGCACGTTTTCCTTGAAAACCATGTTCTCCTTAGGGAATCTTGACTTTCTGAACAAGGAATCAAAATTAACTTACATTCCCAAGGAACCTCACCTTCCCTAGTAGGGAATGTTGTATCCTTCCCTTCCCTTGGAATACTTTAGGCTCCCTTGCATGGAAACATTGCACCTCTTAAGGACTCCTCAACCCTCACAAGACAGATGACTAGTTTTTTCAAAAAGTCATTTTCCCCCTTGTGTTAACTTTCCCCTATAACCATGAAATGTGAAATTTATGGGTTTAGTTCGAATTCTTGGGACCATATTTATACATTCAATATATAGTTAAATGAATTTCCCCCTAGCCAACTCCCTTTAGGATATAAACGGGCATTCCCTACCATTGATTCACAAATATCAACCATTGTTATTATGGCTACCTATTATACCTATATATATAATTTGATGAAATTTGATTTTTTCAAAAAAAATGTTTTGTTGATGTTATTGCTCTTTAAATTGGCAAAAATTGGCCACAAGAAGAAACATCAATATAACCATTTAATTTTCAAGACCATATTTGTTTAGCAACACTAATCATTACATAACATTAAAAAAAAATTGCAACATAATTTGGTGAAATTTTGACATTAAATAGTTGGATTACCCCCCCCCGCCCCAACATTTTCTTTTTTTAGTGGCAAGATTTGCAACTTGGTGATTCTTTTTGGGAAAATTTTGGAAAAATAGCACAAATTCAAAGGAAAATGCAAACATTGAAAAAAACTTCCAAATTTTTGAAATTGAAAATGTGAAGAAAAAAAGTCATTCCCAATGAATAATTTTCTTAAAAATTTTAATAACTCCAACTTTAAACCATAAAATATTCCAACATCAAAGTTATTTTATTAAAAAATTTGAAAAATCTTGAAACTATTATAAACCTTATCCAAAAAAATTGAAACTTTTAAAATAATTATTAATGATGTAAATCAATGGTTTTTCTTGTGGTGAATTTTCACCATTTTGTGAACATAAAAGGGCCATTTTGCCAATTTTTTTTTAAAAGTTAATATTGTACAATAGTTTCAAGTATTGTAATCAAAATATAGAAGGATTTTAACAAATGTATACCTCCATGTATGGTCTATAACCAAAACATGGTTAAATTTTTTTGTGGATGATTGCTACTTGAACAACACCATAAATTTTTAAAAATAAAATAAAAATAAAAATTATTGATATCACCATTTTTATTGATTATCACCATTTTTAATTGATTCATTTGTTATATATATAATTTTATAAAATAACCCAAAATTTAATTTATTCAAAATTTTTAACATTGATCTTTTTTTTCATAAACCAAAAATGGGGGAAATTCATTTAAGGATTATTGTTTGGGATTTTATGGTGTGGCATTATGAAAATGTGTGTGCATATGGTCGGGCTTAAATCAAACTTAGGGGAAAACATACATTCTAATCTATGTAAATGTATACAAATTTAATATATGAAAAATTTGTAATTTAAAAGTCTACATGCATCTTGGACTTTGTATGCATTAACATTTTGACCAATCATTATCCCATTCAAATATAGATGTGAAACCTACCAAATTTTTATACATCCATTTCAAGAAATTATGGTGAATGCAAAATGCAACATGTGAGTAACACATTTAAAGTGAATGATTCAATTCTTGTATAGATCATGTTGATAATTGAAAAGTGTGGAAGACGTCATGAATCATTCCAATATAAATGTGAAGTCTTAAGTTGATACATGTGATTTAATAGATTATGGTAAGACAACCCATGAACAACTGTTTCAATGTATTCAAATTCATGTACCACATTGATAATTGAAGAGATATCAAAACAATTAGAAACCTATTATTGTGCATTTTGTAGATAAAAGTAAATGTTACTTCAATTTCCACGTCAATAATTTGAAATTACTAAAAATTAAATAAGTGACAAGTGACAAAAAATATATATTCATAAATGAACAAAATACTACATATTATAAAAAATATTGACCATTAACTAATGCAACAAGCCACTTGCAAATTAAAAATGGCCAAATGTGGTTGAAATGTAGTCAAACCAAATAGTAATTGTAATGTGTGGAGGTGGAAAATGTCACAAATGCCATTTTCACATGACAAATGGAATTCATTCATATGGATGTTCATCCATGATTCATAATTAACTATTAGCTCATTCCTAGTTAATTTTTAGTTCACTATTAATTAACTTCGAATTCATTTTTAATTAACACGTAGTTTATTTCCAATTCATTTTCATTTAACTTTTAATCAACTCATAATTAAGTTTTGGTTCACTTATAGTTCACTTTCAATTAATTCTTAATTCATTTTTAGTTAAATATTAGTTAACTTGTAGTTCACTTATAGTTAAAAAATTATTTAAGAAGCTTCTTCGGTTGGTGGGCATATGAAAATTTCCATGGAACCTTTCTTGAACTAGGTCCCCAAAAGTGTATAAATAAAAGTAGAACCACTACTAGAAATCCTATCATTTGCAACTTGTCCCTATGCGATTATGTGCAATCAAATGTCGCCTACAACTACAAATGGTTGCCTATTCAACTATTTTTCAAATTTGGGTGAAGTTTGGTTTTTTTTTCAACTAGGTTGCGACTATGACCTATTTCATCCTTAAATTGTGTTATTTTTTATAATGTCTTTGTATTTTTTATAACATTGTATATACATTTAGTTGCAAATGTAACCAAGATAATCACATGCTAGTTGTATAAAGTATCTAGGTTACCTAATTGTAAAGATGTATCTATATATATATATATATATATACA
>Ga0116231_10001049_pt1 | contig 54579 bp, 50 predicted proteins | sample S1TSphgellanicum_2_FD_89695 | JGI IMG/M metagenome (GOLD analysis project Ga0116231, IMG submission 89695) | Host-associated microbial communities from peat moss isolated from Minnesota, USA - S1T2_Fd - Sphagnum magellanicum MG | ecosystem: Host-associated > Plants > Peat moss > Unclassified...
AAGTTGAAATTCTCCCATTGCGTTTAATCAGGTAAAGGAGAAATTCTTATCCAAGTCTTATATTAAGGATAGGAGAACTGAAAAACCCTATATATATTGTGCGCACAGATTCCCAGCATACTAGTAATAGTAATCGACGCAAAAGTCAACTTTCTTCACCCCTAAGATGTAGATTTTTGCTTTTTTGATGCAAAAACATCTTTCTTTAGAAGTATTGAAAATCGAGAGTAGTCCTTGGTACGATATTGTTAATAATGGGAGTGTGACCAAAAATAATTATGTATAGACACAGTTCTATTATCTAGAATATCGACACAAAATTCAACTTTCATCATCCCTAAGATGTAGAAGCTGTTTCCTGTTGGTGATACCTTTACCTCACGGAAAAAGCTTCGCTAAATCTGCGAGTAATTGGCTCAATAATAAAAGTCAAAATTGACTTCTGGCGAGTGATAATTTCCGCATCGGCAGTCATCCCAGGAGTGAAATCTACTGCTTGTCCGCGAACATTGATGGAATGTTGACCGATAATTTGAATTCTGGTAGGAAAAACTAAACCTAATTTTTGGTCAACAACCGCATTAGGACTAACTTCGATAACTTTACCAATAACTGTACCAAATTCCTGAAATGGGAAAGTAGCCATCTTGATTTTTGCATCCATTCCTGGATGAATAAATCCAATGTCACGATTGAGGACTTTTACCTCTAATAGCATTTCTTCTCCTTCTGGTAAAATCGAAAGCAATTCTTCTCCTGCTTGTACAGGTCCTGTAGTTGCCTTGATTTTATAAATCGTTCCTGTAACAGGAGCCTTAATCGTTTCTTCATCTTTATGCATTTTTGCTTGGTCCAGCTGACCAGCAATATTTGCCAATTCTTCTTTACGCTTATTTATTTGCGTTAAAATTTCACTTTCTCTTTCTGAAGCTAGCCTAATCAATTGATCGCGAGCAGCTTGATAGGCTTGTTCAGCCTGACGAATTTCCTGACTTTGACTAGCAATATCTTTAGTCAAAGATGCTACCTTGTCTTCAGCTTCTGTTAATCGATTGTGAGCATTAGTTACATCATCTTTAGATTTAACTATTTCTGTATTCACACGATTTAGTCTTTCTTGAGCGTCTAGATAATCAGTTCTAGGTATGGAACCAGTAGTAAGTAAGGAGCGGAAATTTTCTTCTCTTTGTTGTGCAATATGAAGTCCACTCGCAACTTTAGTATAAATATCTTCAGCATTAGTTAAATTTGTTTTAGCATTAGCAATACCGGATTTAGCGTTAACTAAATTTTCCTGTAAACGTAACAGCCGTAGCTTCGCCTGATTTAGCAATACTAATTGACGATTAGATTCAGCACGAACAGCAGCTTGTTTAGCTTTATAGTCTAACAAACGAGAGTTTAACAGTTCATCTTGAATTTTCGTCCCAGCATTTTTACTACCTGTACGTTCCGCATTCAAACGCTGTAAATCATCCTCAATCAGTTTGCTCTCTTGAGCTAAGCGATTCACATCTGTTTGACGTAAATCTGGGTTTTTTTGGACTAGCACTTGACCTTTCGTAACGCGATCGCCTTCTTTGACTTTGACAGAAGCAATCAACCCACTACCAAGAGAAGTTACAGGTCTTACCTGGGTCGCAGCGATTAATTCTCCCCCAGCTATAGCCACTTCATCGGTTTGGGAAAAATTCGCCCAAGCGATCGCTCCTAACACAACTAAACTAATTGTACTTGCTAATAACCTAGTATAAAGCGGAGGTAATTTTTGTACTGCTTGACTGAGTTCATAAGATAGTTGTTCCTCTGGTCTAGCAAATAATTGTTTGATCTGGGTGGTTTGGACAGCATTTGCAGCTAGGGAATGTTTCATAAAACTTTGTTAAACTTAGCCAGCTTGATGCTAATCCAAATAAATGGCAAATAATGTCATCCAAACCACTGTTTATCCAAATTAAAAGTCCACAATCACTGGCGTATGGTCGCTAGGTTGAGTTAATTTGCGGGGTGTGATATCAATCACACAACTTTGAGCACGTTCATAAAGAACTGGGGTGAGATAATGATGGTCAATTCGCCAACCCAAGTTACGTGGAAAAGCAGCAGTTCGATAGTCCCACCAACTATAATGTCCACCTTCAGAGGTAAATTTACGGAAGGCGTCAGCGAATCCTAATTGTAAAATATCATTTAATGCTTGGCGCTCTGGTGCAGATGACATAATGTGATTTTCTATCTTGACTCCAGCGTGAATATCTCTATTTTCCAAAGCAATATTAAAATCCCCACACATACAAATAGATGTCTCCGACAGCAGTAAAACACGCAAGTATTCCTGTAATACTTTTAGCCAGCCTAATTTATATTCATATTTCTCACTGTCTATTGCTGAACCATTGGGAACATAAAGATTCAAAATCCGAATTCCGTCAATTATCCCGGTGATAACTCGCTTTTGGTCTGCCCACAACCCGTCTAAATCCGGTAGAATTGCCCGAAAGCTAGTAGTTACATCCAGCATGGGCTGACGGCTGAGAATAGCAACTCCATTATATGATTTCTGACCAGAATAGTAAGCATAATAGCCTAGCTTTTCCCAAGCAGATCGGGGAAAATCTGCATCTGTCACCTTTGTTTCCTGTAAGCAAAGGACATCCACAGGATTTCCCCTTAGCCAATCACTCACTTGATCTAGACGTATACGAATTGAATTAACATTCCAAGTAGCAATTTTCATTAGTTATTCAGTACAATGAGAAATAATGAATTATAAATAAATTATTAAATAAATCACGCCAATAATTATGTAAATAATTATGGGAAGTTTTGGGGATTTTAGGAGGTTTTATCACTATACCTGGACTTTTGACTTTATATTTCTTAGAAATCAGACCGATAAAAACGACTTTAATCAATTATTTTAGTATTCTTCACTACAAATTATGGTGATATGTAGTTTGCGTTACAAAATATTCTGATTAATCATGATCCCCAAGATAGATACAACTAGCAAATGCTCGGTTATATTTAATAGTGTACTCGTCTATTGGTTCTGAGATTCAGGAAATAATTTCAGAGACTACACCAGTTATTAAATACATAGGTGAAATTGATCTGGCTACAGCTAGCTTGATTAATATAAGTTTCATTTACCTATGAACCAAGCCCAGGAGATAAAACGGAAACTTATTGTTGCCAAAACTTGGTTTTAATCGTCAAATTTTAAACATTTTTTTAGGAGAACATTGGTATGAGTACCAAAGGCAACACCTGTCCGTATTGCAGTGGGTCGTTAGTCCGCCATGTGCGCTATCAAGAACTATATTGGTTTTGTCTATCTTGTAGACAAGAGATTCCGATGTTAAGTATTAGTCTTTTGTCAGAAAAAAGAAAGCTGAGAAGCGGCGGTTAAGAGATGGGGAATGAGTAGCTTTGGCCGAAGCGACTCCGGCTCCGCTCTCTTCCCTAAGCTTTACTTTAACTGTAAAAACCGATCTAGCGCTGACACCATACTGGGAGGCCAGCGACGAATATTTTTTACCCAATTAATATCTTTATAGCGGGAGTCCAGTCCGTAAGCTGCGACCCAATTACTCTCTGCTTCACCTTTTTTGCTTCCTACCCAGTAAGCAGCTGTTAATGCAGCCCGCATATCGGCAAATTTAGGATATTTACGGACAATATTTCGCATTTCTTGGATGGCTTGAGGTAGTTGACCGATTTGGTACAAAGCTAAAGCATAATTAGCTCGAGCAAAGGCGAAATTTGGGGCTATTTCCACTGCTTTTTGATAGTCAGCGATCGCCTCTGACCATTTGTTTAACCCTGCCGAAAGAGCATTTCCTCGGTTGTTATAAGCCATAGCATCCTTGGGGTCTAACGCTAAAACGTGATTGTAATCGGCGATCGCTTCCTCCCACCTACCTAATCCTTCTAAAGCCATACCTCGATTCAAATAGGGGTCAGTTACATGGGGAGCGAGTTTTATCGCCTGATTGTAGTCTGTCAATGCTGCTTCTAACTTATGTTGACTAACACGGGAATTGCCTCGATTACTCCATGCTTCAGCCCTAGTGGGGAATTTCGTAATAATTCCTGTCCAATAGCTTTCGGCCGTAGCAAAATCACCCTTATTAGTAGCAGCAAAAGCTGCATCTACCAACTCATATAATTCCTTTGACTGTTCTGGCGTAATTTTAGGGACTGTAGTTTCTGCTAAAACAGGTGTATACCAGCCAAATATAAGTATAAAACTGAGAAAAATACTGATTAACTTCACCATTGAAATTCACCTTTCCGCTACTGATATGACTATTAATACTATCAAACAATAAGTCAGCCAAGCTACTTTGCAGATGCTTGGCTGAAATTGAATGGAGCCGGAGATGAATTTTAACTCCTGCAATTAACCCAAGTTAACTTTAACGATTTTGTTCTTTTCTTTTTCAGCTTTTGGTAGTGTGAGATTCAAGATACCATCCTTGTAGTCTGCGCCAACTTTGGTATTATCAATTTGCAGGTTTAACGGAATTACCCTCTGAAATTTACCATAGTGGAATTCGCTCTTTGTCACACCTTTTTCTTCAGTTCTCCGTTCAGTTCTCCGTTCAGCCGTAATGTGAACAGAACTCTCACTAACTTGTACATCCAGGTCTTTAATATCTATTCCTGGTAGTTCTACTTTCAGATGAATAGCTTCTTCCGTTTCTTCTAATTCAGCAGGAGGAACTTTAATCGCATCTCTATCCAACGTCCCATATTGTAATCCAGCTTCTTCAAATAGACGGTCTATTTGACGTTGGAAATTGTTCAATTCTTGCCAGGGTTTGTAACGAACTAACATATCGCACCTTCCTCAGATAATTGATGTTTTATTTAACTTGATTTCAGGTTTGATAACCTGCTCTTGAGTCTTATATTAATCAACTAATAAAAAGCTGTAAATTCGGTTTTTGCGACTTGAGAATATGATAATTACCGAACTTGTAATTCCTGTTTTAAAACTCCGGTTTACCGTAGTATCTCTGTTCGGTAAACCATCCATTAAAGCCACTATAGGGCTGAGATTTGATTTTTGAGAATCTTCCCCACCATAGGCGTTATACTAGATTACTTAGTTTGTCGAGCAATAAGAGCCAGGCTTGACACTTGTATTTCTCATGTAGTATTCTGTACTACAGAATAATTTAAAATATGAACTTTGACTATTTCGCCGGTAACGAAAATAATTCCCCGCCTATCCATCCGCAAAACTTACTGGCTAGTGGTTGGCGTCCACTTCACCGTGACTTCGATTGGGATTATTTCTGGCAAATCATGACTTATGATACAAATGAATTAACCCAGAAAAGTATTAATTTGGTTAGTTACTACGCTGACGCCTTAGCCAGAAAGGACTATGCTTGGTGGGCAAATATATTAAATCTAGCATCTGATTATACTAAGGGTGAGTTACAAAAATACTGGAATTTCATTACACCAGACCCATTGACGCCCGATCATCGGTATAAAGACACGTTAAGTACAGAGACACCGATTGTCCAATTTGTAAATCGCAATAGCATTGCCATAGATTACGTCCTGAATCTTTTACAAGAAATAACTGTATTACGAGTTTTAAAATTATTAGGGCGTCCTGACATAATCACACAATATTACTCAGAGAGAGATTTTTATTTCCCTGTAGAAAAGTTTGTTACTTGGGAACGTCTAGATGTGATTAATTCTGTATATGCCTACTGGCGATCCCAGGATATTTGGTTACAAATTGACCCATATGATCGTGGTAGAAGACAATATACCATCTTGGGGAAAAATCTAGCACCTTTAATCAGTAAGGCTACTTTTGATTTAGCCGTTATGCTCAGTGGGTATCAAAGTCGTGTAGGTAAGATTCATAGCCAGTTTCCCATCCGCACCTTTCCTCAAGCTATCCAAGAATTTACCGACTTAGTTCAGCAAGCAATCCTGAACCAAAATCAATTAGCAGTTGTCGTGCATGGAGAACCAGGTACAGGTAAAACAGCTTGGACTCAAGCTGTAGCCAAAGAGATCCTTGTACCTTTAGGGTATGTGATTTTTATCTTAGACCATGATGCGATCGCCAATTTTGTCCCTCCCACATATTTAGAAAGGATTTGCATTATTATCAATGAAGCCGATAATTTAGCTCAAGACCGAGCCTCAGAAGTAGCGCAATACAACAACAAAACCGAACATATTTTGGCTTTGTTAGATGGAACTCTATATCAGAGCGTAATTGAAGATTCTGGGATCCCGATTAAACAACGTCTAGTAGTGTTAATGACTTGCAACACAACTGAAAGGCTCGACCCAGCGATGCTGAGGAAAGGTCGGGTAGATTTGATCGGTGAGTTTACACAGCGATTTGTCTAGCTAGATACTGTGTAAACGCCTATCCTGTCAAAACACCCTCCAAATTGAACTTTTTTTCCTTGGCCTGCGTCTTATTGATTGTAGGCAGTAAAACCGATAGAGGAGCGTAGCTCAGGTGTTAGTGGTGTCAAACAAGGTTTTCCAGGACCCTGAGTCCTTAGGCAAAATTGTTCATGAATCCGACAGCTGTTTAATCCAACAGTGTTTATGTGGTGACACACAAAGTTACGCTAAACTTTACCGTCGTCATCAGCTACGGGTAAGGTCGATACTTTATCAACTCTGTGGCTCTTCTGCTCTGGATGATCTAGTACAGGAAGTATTTTTAAGAGCATGGAAAGGATTACCCAAGTTTCGTCAAACAGCGAAGTTCTCTACTTGGCTTTATCGCATCGCTTGGAATTTAGCTGCTGACGATCGCCAAGCCAACATGCAAAGGCGCAATCAGTTAGAAAACTTGACAATGAAAGCTCCTACCCAACAAGAAGCTCCCAACTTATTGCACTTACATTATCAAGACTTGGTCAGTCGTGGACTGGAAAACCTCAGTTTTGACCACCGCACAATCCTGGTATTACATGACCTCGAAGAAATACCCCAAAAAGAAGTAGCGCAAATCTTAAATATTCCTCTAGGAACAGTAAAGTCGCGTTTATTTCATGCTCGCACAGCTATGCGGCAATTTCTGCAACAACAAGGAGTTCAGTTATGACACCTTCTTCCCCAGAAGATGAAAATTTAGTTCATTTTTTGCGTCAACACCATCCCCTAGTTCCTCCAGCTGCTCCTGGCTTAGAACAGCAAGTCTTACAACAGGTAAGAACTTTAACTTACATCCCTCAACAACGTAAAAAATGGCGTTTTTGGGTAGTACCATCGATGGTTGTTGCAGGTTTTTTAACTAGTTTAGCTGGATACTTGATCATTACTCCTCACTCACCTAGTACTGTTGAACTAGCTAATTTGGAAGACTTTATCGATGTGAGTTGGCAGGGTGCAATGAGTGATGATTTTAGCACTGAACCATGGTATGTACTAGAAAACATCACCGATAATTAATCAGGAGAAAAGTTTTTCATGTTGTTAAATCGGATATCTACATCTGTAGTTACAATGTTTACTGTTGGTGGTATGGTATCCATCCTTCAGTTTCTCTCTACTTCAACTCCAATGCAAGTAGTTGCTCAAACTCCTCCTGCAAATAGACCACGTTCAAACCCTCCCGGACAACCAGGTAGTCTATTCAAAGAGTTGAATTTATCACCTCAGCAAATCCAGCGAATTAAAAATATTCGTGGTCAAAGCAAAGAGCAAATCGTGCAGAAAATCCACAATTTACAACAAACACAGATTCAAATTGTGAATATGATGGCCGGAAACGCTTCTAGGGAACAAATACGTAATATGTATAATCAAGCTAACAGTATTAGACAGCAACTAGCAGATGCTGAATTTGATAATATATTGGCTATTCGAGAAGTCCTCACCCCAGTCCAGAGGAAGAAGTTTGTGGAGTTGATGTATAAACGTCGTCGTTAAACACCTCAATCATCACCAGAAAAATATTTTATGATTTTACAGCCTAAATACTGGATATTTTCACTACTATTGCTACTGCTAACTATTAATCTCAGTGATGCAGCAACTCAATCTGTTAATCCCAGAATCCTGCATATTATCAATCGGTTGAGCTTTGGAGCAAGTTCTGGGGATATTCAGAAGGTTGAGTCTATGGGAGTTGAGTCCTATATTAAAGAGCAATTGTCGCCTGAATCAATTCCTGAACCAGAAAGTCTGACTAGTCAGCTTTCACAGTTACAGACATTGGGGATGAATCCAGTACAGTTGGTAGAATATGTAGCTACTTATCCTCCGAGACAAAAACCGAACCAAGAGCAGAAGCAAGTTTATCGCCAAAGAGCTAAACAAATAGTAACAGAGGCAATCGAAGCTAGGTTATTGAGAGCAACTACCAGTCCACGACAGCTCCAAGAAGTGATGGTAGATTTTTGGTACAACCACTTTAACGTTTATGCGGCTAAAGGGAGAGATGCTATCTGGGTGGGAAACTATGAAGCACAAGCAATTAGACCCCATGCTTTAGGTCATTTTCGTGAGCTTTTAGGCGCGACAGCCCACCACCCAGCCATGCTGTTTTACCTGGATAACACCCAAAATCGTGTAGTTAAAGGTAAAGCTGCTGGTTTAAATGAAAATTACGCCAGAGAGTTGATGGAACTCCATACTTTGGGAGTTGATGGCGGTTATAGTCAGCAGGATGTAATCGCTTTAGCCCGGATTTTGAGCGGTTGGGGTATCCAGGGTCGAGGTCAACAACTAGATAATCATGATTCGGGATTTGTATTTAATTCTAGGTTTCATGACTCTGGAGACAAAGTATTTCTGGGACATACTATTAAGAGTAGCGGTGTTGCGGAAGGAGAAGCAGCTTTAGATATTTTGGCACGTTCTCCGGTGACTGCTCATCATATTAGCTATCAAATTGCCCAGTATTTTGTCAGCGATCGCCCTCCAGAAACTTTAGTCAAACAACTCACTAGTCGTTATCTCGCCACTGATGGGGATATTCGGGAAATATTAAAATCTCTATTCCACAACCCTGAATTTTGGCACCAGCAAAACTTTAATAATAAATTTAAAACTCCCTATCAATATGCTATTTCCGTAGTCAGAGCGACAGGAGTTGAAGTTAAGAATACTCTACCTATAGCAGCATTTATCCGACAGTTAGCTATGCCCATTTATGGTTGTCTAACTCCAGATGGTTATAAAAACACCAAAGACACTTGGTTAAATCCTGATGCTATGACACGTCGCTTGAGTTTTGCTACCACAGTCGCAACTGGAAACTTACCTCTGTCTTACCCACAGCCACAAACATCTGCAGCCAGGAAAAATCTGCCTCGAATCCCGGTGGATGCTGAACAACTCATGAACACCTTGGGAAATTTCTTATCCCCTAAAACTCAGACAGTGATTACTAATAATCCTCCCCGCATCCGTAGCGCTTTAATTTTAGGTAGCCCTGAGTTTATGTACTATTAATTTTTAACCCACTCATTTTATACATTAGAAAACTATGAAAAGACGTAATTTTCTGCTCCAAGCAGGACTTTTTTCTAGCTCATTGATTACCACTATTGGTAGCAACGCCTGGGTAGCTAGATCAGCTACCCAAGATATCCCACAAAAGCGCTTAATTGTCATCTTCCTCAGAGGAGCAGTAGATGGATTAAGTGTAGTAGTTCCCTATTCAGAATCGGCCTACTATCAAGCAAGACCACAAATTTCTCTACCGGGACCAGGAAAAGCGGGTGGTGTGCTGGATTTGGATGGACACTTTGGGTTACACCCAGCATTAGCTCCTATATTGCCACTTTGGCAGAAAAAAACCTTAGCATTTGTTCATGCTTCCGGGTCCCAAGATCAAACCCGTTCCCATTTTGATGCTCAACAGTATATGGAAAACGGAACTCCAGGAAATAAAGGAACTCACGATGGTTGGATGAATCGTCTTTTAGGGATAATTTCTCAAAAAAGCCCTATCCAAGCGGTAAATGTGGGAGAGAGTACACCTTGGATTCTATCTGGGAATGCGCCTATAGCAAGTTTAGCACCAGGGAGAAATATCAACAGACCTCTACCTATAGACCGTCCTCAGGTAGCAACAGCATTTGACAAACTTTATAGTAATAATGACTCCCTCGGTCAGACATATCACGAAGGACGGATGGCTCGTCAAGTGCTGATGAAAGACTTAGATTCTGAGACTAAAATGGCTAATAATGGAGCACCTCTAGCAGATGGATTTCCTCAGGATGCTCAAAATTTAGGACGATTGATGGTGAGAGACCCCAAAATTCAGCTTGGGTTCATGGCCATAGGTGGTTGGGATACCCATGTCAATCAAGGTAATAGTCAAGGACAACTAGCCCGTAACTTAGGTAAGTTGGGGGATGGTTTAGCAGCTTTAACTAAAGCCATAGAACCCATTTATCAAGATACGGCGATTGTCGTCATGTCAGAATTTGGTCGGACATTCAAGCAGAATAACGATGGTGGTACAGACCATGGTCATGGTAATGTAATGTGGGTCTTAGGTGGGAAGGTTCATGGGGGGAAAGTTCATGGAGATTGGCCTGGTTTGTCCAATAACCAGCTTTACCAAGGTAGAGATTTAGCCATTACTACTGACTTTCGTGAAGTAATTTCTGACGTTTTGCAACATCATTTAAAAATAGATAACACAAAGCTTAACCAAGTTTTACCTAATTATCATCCCTCCCAAAAAATCGACCTCCTGACTTAAATCCTTTCTCTAGTGCTTTTATGAATCCTCAGCATCAAGAGCAATCTCAAATCACCCAACTTTTCTCTCACCTGGAATGGGATGGAAATCAGTTCAAACATCAACCAGGTAGTGTATTAGGTAGTATTGCTTTGATTGCAGGAACTACTATTGGGGCTGGTGTTCTGGCCCTACCTTCAGTAACTTTACCCTCTGGATTGGTTCCATCTAGTACTGTACTTATATTAGTCTGGCTGTATACGCTCGTTTCTAGTTTGTTGGTTGCGGAAATTACCTTGCATACTATGCGGTGTGAAGGTCTTGCCCATGTAGGTTTGTTGGCGATCGTCGCCAAAACATTGGGGAATTTGGGAGCGAGAATTGCTGGTGTTACTTATCTATTCATGCATTATGGGATTCTAGTAGCATATATTGCCAAAGGAGGAGAGCTACTTATATATGCAGCAACTAAAATTTTGGGTTTAGAGCAACCCTTACCAAATTGGTTAGGGACAACGACTTTCACCCTGATATTTGGCGGTACTATGTATTTAGGGCGGGAAAGATTTGTCCAGAAACTGAATAGTATTTTTGTTTTAATTGTGATCGCCTCCTTTTTGGGACTGATGTTATTAGGAGTAGGACAAATAAAAAGTTCCTACTTGTTATTCCAAAATTGGACTACTGCGGGGAATGCTATTTCAATTATGTTTGTCGCCATGTTCTTCCATAACATTGTCCCTACAGTTGTGACGCAATTGGCAGGAGATGTTACCAAGATTCGTCGCTCCATCATGATCGGTTCTCTGACTCCTCTAATTATGTACTTGGCTTGGAATGCTGTAGTTTTAGGGAGTGTTAACCCAAATATTCTCAAAGATATTTCTGGTATTTTTGACCCACTGCAAGTTTTAAGAAATGGTAGTTCAGGCGCATGGTTAAGCATACTTGTAACTATCTTTTCTGAATTTGCTATTGTCACTTCATTTATTGGGTTTGTTTACAGTCTGCTGGATTTTTACCAGGATTTTTACCTGATCGCCCAAAGCGAAATTAGTAGTTTTCCATTATACTCATTAGTCCTTTTACCACCTTTGGGTTTAGGTACAATTAATCCTAATATCTTTTTTATTGCCTTAGAATATACTGGTATTCTCACCAATTCTATCTTAGGGGTAATAATTCCAGCGTTAATTAGCTGGAAGCAGCGTCAAGAAATATCCCCTACAGATGAGAAAAATGTACGTCTAGTTCCTGGAGGGAAGTTAACACTAGTTGTGATTCTACTCATTGGCATAAGTTTAATCATCAAACAAGTTTCTCCATTTTAGCAATATTGCAGTTAGAGCTACTTTCACAGACTAAAATCTCTTAATTTTGTCTGTGAAAATTGCCTTAAAAGGGAACTCTCTAATAGGGAACTCTCTAACAGGGAACTCTCTAAAGGATGTATTTTTTCTGGCGCAGCGTCAGAAAGAAAAAATGTGCTTATTTCTTTTCATTCTTACTATTCCCCGTTCCCTGTTCCCTGTTCCCTGTTCAAGACATAAATCAATTAATTATGTCTTTTCAATTGAGTTTTTAGCGTTGACTTTCCTCATACTCATCAATAAAAATAGCATTAAGAGTCAAGCGAAACGATGCTTAACTCTCAAATGTAAGAAATTGAAACCGAATTTTTTTGGAGGAAATTATGGCTAGCATTACCTTATCTGAATTAAATCTTTCCGGTGCTGAATTATTTCAAGATTCTGAAAGCTTTCTCAATGATATGAGTGATGTCGAAAATATTTCTGTTCAAGGTGGAGGTGGAGGTGGAATTGGTACAGCGGTTGGTTTCTCCAAACTGACAGCCTTTACCATCAAAGAAAATGAGCTACTTTTACTAGGTTATTCCATTGAAAGTGCTGTCACTCTAGCTAAGTCATATAGCAGTGCTTTGGGTGGTGGTGGCGGCTATGGTTTGGGCTATTAAGCCAAAACCGACAGCTCTACGATTCAATTGAAATTTTAAACAAGGCTGAAAACAGCCTAATTGAAAACGAGTTTTTTTTGGAGGAATTATGGCTAACATTACCTTATCTGAATTGAATCTTTCTGGTGCTGAATTATTTCAAGATTCTGAAAGCTTTCTCAATGATATGAGTGATATCGAAAATATCTCTGTTCAAGGTGGAGGTGGAGGTGGAATTGGTACAGCAATTGGTTTTTCCAAATTGACAGCCTTCACTATCAAAGAGAATGAGCTGCTTTTACTAGGTTATTCTATTGAGAGCGTTGTTACTCTAGCTAAGTCATATAGCCATGCTGGTTTGGGTGCGTATTAAATGACTATTACGACTATTACTACTAGTAGAAGGAGCTGATTGGCTCCGCTAAAAATATTCTGGGAAGTAATAGTTAAGGTAAATGGCTTTTCTGGAATTAAGCAATAAACCAGAAAAGCCATACAAATAAATTGGAAAAATAAGTGAACAATAATTGCTTGGGCGAAAGATTATGGCAGATTTTAGGTTTACTCAAATAACTGTTGTGGGTTGTGAACTATTCCAAGATACGGAAACTTTTCTGAATAGTCTGAGCGATTTATCTATTATCTATAGTGCGGATACTAGTTATAAGAATCAAATCTCAGAATACGATGATTGAAAAATAATTTTCGTGATATGGCAAAAATTACAATTTCTGATTTATCCTCAATCGATGCGGATAATTTACTCAATGAACTCAGCCATATGCAAACTATATCTATACTTGGTGGAACAAGTAACGATTTTTCCCAATTAGTTTATTTTGGCATTAAAAGTATGGAATTTATATTATTAGCCTATGCGATCGATACTCTAGCTAACTTAGGTAAATCATTGCATGGTTGATAGTTATGGGTGCAAGATTTTCCACTCTCACTTATCATTATTTAAGACTATGCCATTTACTTTAAGCGCTCAAAATGTGATTGAGTATCTGATTTCCCAAAAACTCTGTACTCCCTTAGAACCAGCTTCAGGTGAAGTGGAGCTGAAACCTGCAAAAAACTTTAACTTATTAGTTACTTTGTCTGATGGTCGTAAACTGCTGGTAAAACAGGAACGTCGTGACCGAGAAGGGAAAACTATGGGTGAATTTTTGGCTGAATGGCAAATTCATAATTTCTGGCGGACTTTTCCTGAAGTTAATCATCTGCGCTCATATGCTTCGGAAGCAATACATTTTGATACCGAAAATTCCATCATTATCTTTAACTATCTAGAGAAATATCAAGATTTATCCGAGTTTTATGCCAAAGAAAATCAGTTTCCCTCGGAGATTTCCCGCTCAATTGGTTCAGCTTTAGCGATAATTCATCGCTTAACTATGAACCATCCAGACTATGAGAGATTTTTCCAAACAACAGATAATATAGAAGGTAATCTTACTCCTCATCTCGCTAGAGGACTCGATAGAATTACGCCAGAAATATTTGGGTTGGTTCCTGCTGATGGGTTGAAATTTTTTGCGCTCTACCAACGTTACGACAATCTAGGTCAGGCGATCGCCACTTTGAGCGCCAAATTTCATCCCTGCTGTTTAACTCATAATGACCTCAAGTTAAACAACATTTTGCTTGCTGGGGATTGGAAACCAGCCTTTTTCCAGGAATCCTACTCAGGAGAGGAAATTGTGCGTTTGATTGACTGGGAGCGCGGTAGTTGGGGAGACCCAGCATCCGATTTAGGGACTATAATCGCTAGCTACTTACAAATATGGCTGTATAGTATGGTAACTAGCAAAGCAACACCGATTCAAGAATCTTTGCGTTTAGCAGCGATTCCGTTGCATTTATTACAACCATCCATAACTGCGCTAGTAACTACTTATTTAGCCGATTTCCCAGAAATTTTAGAGCAGCGTCCTGATTTCTTAGAATTAATCATCCAATTTGCTGGGTTAGCCTTAATCAGATCGATTCAAGCGATATTACAACACCAAAGAACCTTTGGTAACTCAGGTATTTGTATGCTCAAGGTAGCTAAAAGTTTATTGTGTCGTCCCCAAGCTTCAATCAACACAGTTTTTGGTATGGAAGCATCAGATTTGATTCCTAACAGCTTATCTATTGCTTAATTTTTCTGCTTAATTCTTCCCCTACACCCTGTTTTTCTATGCAAGTATTAAACTATTCCCCAATAGCAATCTCAGCATTATCACAACGATTGCAGACATCTATTACAGAGATTGTTAATCAAATTGAAATTGTATCTTACTACTGTATTAAGCATCCAAATTACAAAACTGTAGACTTACCAGAAACGGTCATATCGCGGTTTGAGAAATTACCTTTGGATATGAAAAATAAGCATTTGAGTCTCCAACTGCGAAATCTTCTCTATGGGACTTATTACAATGGTTCATGGAAATCGGTGTCCACAGATGAGGAGACAACTGAAAATTCAGCTATGAAGCCAAATTTAGCAAACAACAGTCTATTTGGCATAGATTTAGAATTCTATCATCGTTTACATACGAGTAATAATGGTGTTGGTTACTGGAATCACGATTGGTTAGTTGTCAAGGAAGAGACAGATGGTAGTTTAGCGATATATAAAAATGGTTTAACATTACATGTGCAAAGAGATGTACATTTATCTCCAGCAGATCAATTCGCCACTATTGGTAACCCAGTTTCGCTAAAAATGCCCAAGAATTTAGTCCAAAATGGATTTTATATGGCGGTGGGTAATTTAGGCTCTCAAACTCATGAGGACATTGTCCGCATCTACTTCAATTTAACCCCATCCGGTGTGATCGCCGTCATGGAGAATTTAACTACCCAGTTGAATGCTATTCCCATTACCTTTTCCTTTAAAGCTTTATATAATCCTGCTGATTATGGTCGTTATGATTCGGCTGTACTTTACTTGAATAAATCTCAATATGGGGTAATTTACTCTATCTTGGAAAAGATATATATGGAAAATAGAGCTAACTTTATTGACCAAGTTCCTTTATTTACAAAATTATTAGCACCAGGGTTAGCTTGTGCTGAAGAACCAGACCATAGATTTGGTGAACAAGAAAGTTTTGGAACTCATCGCTGTCAAATTATTGCTAATGGGTTAATTGATGCTTGGGAACAGGGAGATAATAGCCCGGAAAATCGACTAAAATGCATTTTACAGCATTTTGAATCCCAGGAAATTGACTTACAATTTCCTTATCTTAATGCTAATTCAGATGATATTTATACTCCTTTAAATAATTAGCAAATGGGAGCAGAGCCGGAGCAAATCCGGCTCCGTTTTCCTCACAAATCTAATTGTGTTAACATATTTGATGAATTAATTTGCTGTTTTAACCAATCGCTAAATAAATCTCCTATAATCTTTATCCGCATTTCCGTATTTAGTTCTGGTTTAATTATTTCCTCGACTATAATTATATGTACTCCTTTAGATGTGGTAATTGGTTTGAGAATTTGTGGAGGATGAGCAGCAAATATGGCTGCGGCTATTTCTGGTCTAAAATCACTACGTAGACGAATTCCTTGATATCCTCCAGCCCGGCGAATTTCTGGATTGACGATATATTGACGAGCAACTTCTTGAAACGAGATTTCACCTTCTTCTAAAGCATAAAATATTTCTAGAGCTAAATCTTCATCATCCAATATTACTTCATAGATAACTGCTCCATTATAATCAAGTTGATGAGCATAAAAAAATGATTCTACTTTATCTGCAAACAAATGATTAGCTAATTTTGCAGATAGGAGATTATTATGAGCTATTTCTTCCAAATTATCTAAGGTCAGATAGTGTTTAGCTAACCAGTCCCATGTATCTTCAGCTTTAATTAATTTATTAGCTAATCGTAAGCTATCAGCAGCCTGTTGAAGTTCTTCTATCTCTATTGTAATCCCTTCTTTAGACGCTACATCTGCAATAATTTTTCTTACAGCGATCGCTTCTAATAAACGGGGTATTTCGCAAGATATTTTGAGTTGATAGAGAATATCTTCAGGAGAAAGAGTTAGAATTTCAGTCATGATTTAATTCTCCATAGAAGGGTGTAGGGTGTAGGGTGTAGGGTGTAGGGTTGAAGAAAGAGTAATGAGGAAGAAGGGTGTAGTGAATGCGTTATTTTTTCAAGAACGCTTTCTTTTCCCCTACACCCTACACCCTTTTTCTAAAGATTTAATCCATTACTTTGGAGTTTTTTAAATGGATCGAGAATAAAGTCAATAATCCGCCGTTGACGGATAATTATCTCTGCTGTTGCTGTCTGTCCAGGCGTTAAATTGATCCGTTTATTCCCAGCTTGAATATAAGGATGTTCTAAAGCAATATCCACATCATAAGTTTCCACATTTTGCGGACTATTTTCCTGAATTCTTGAGTCAGGAGAAATCCAGGTAATATAGCCTTTTAAGACACCATATTCCTGAAATGGATAAGCATCGAATTTCATTTTAACTCGCATTCCTGGTTTGATAAAACCACTCTGTTGACTGGGGATATGCGCTTTCAAAATTAAGACAGCATTTTCTGGCGCAATCAGAGCTACCATTTGTCCTGTTTGCACTACAGCACCTGGTTTTTTGACTGGTAATTCAAAAATTGTCCCATTAATAGGAGACCGGATAATGCGTTGTTGGAGTTGGAATTTCAGGGAAGTAATCTGACTTTGAGTTTGAGCAATATCAGATTTTAGGGAAGTAATTTTTGTTTGTAAGTTTTTGAAATCTTCTTGACTTTTTAATAATGTCAGTTTAGCTGCTTGAACCGCACTCTGATAGCTATTTTTTTCCTCCAAAAAACGCAATTGTGCTAGTTTAATATCTGACTCAGCCTGATTCATAACCGATTGATAACGGCTTAACTCTTCTTGAAAACGTAATTGAGTTTGTTGTATATTCGATTTCGCTTCTTCTGCTAACCGTTGACTATCTTCTCCAGTTTTTTCTGATTCTACCAATTTAATTTGGGGAATTGCGCCTTTCTGTAATAAACTGTGATAACGAGCAATTTCCCATAAATCTCGCTGCCAGCGACTTTGAGCCAATTTATAGGCAATTTGAGCCGAATTTACTGTTTGTTTCGCTTGATCGAGGTGAGCTAATTTCTCCAGTTTTTGCAAATTGTAAGCACTCTGTTTATCAGCTAAAGTTTGGCGAACCTGATTTAATTGAGCTAGTTTTTCGAGTTTTTGCGATTGGTTTTGTCGTTCTTGGATATTAATCGCCATCAATAATTGAGTTTTCATCAATTCTAACTGGGATTGAGAATTAACTAAACTTTCTAACTTAGTTTGTGTTTGTCTCAAATCAGCTAGTACTAAATTTGATTCTAATTTTAACAAAACTTCTCCAGCTTTAACATTGACACCTTCTTTAACATTTACAGAAATCACACTCCCTGTTACCGCACTATCTAATTTTTGAGTAGCTCCCTTTGGTTCTATTCTTCCGCTGGAAGTTCCAGTTTCATCAACTTGAGCTAATATTGTCCAAGGTAAAACTATGGTAGTAAAGCCAACTAAAAAATATAATAGTGAACGTGTCCAAACCTTTGGTAAAGCATCTAGTAATTCTTCAGTACCGTAAAACCAGTCTTGAGATTTACTTTTTATTTGTGTTTCGTTCGTAGCGAGAGATTCCTGTGGGGCGATCGCCAGGGTAGAAGCAGGGATATTGACTAAATTTGGCATAGAAAGTAGGGGAATAATTAACTTGAATTATGCTAGTTGCTGTTGGTTGAGATAGAAATAATGTCCTTTTTTGCTAATTAATTCGGAGTGAGTCCCATGTTCCACCAGAACTCCCCGGTCTAAAACTAGAATTTGGTCAGCATGACGCACAGTCGATAAGCGATGAGCAATAATTAAACTAGTCCGTCCTTGGAGAATTTTTTGCAAATTGTTCTGAATCGTCCGCTCTGATTCAGCATCTAGGTGACTGGTAGCTTCATCTAGGATTAATAGGCGGGGATTTCCCAATAAAGCGCGAGCGATCGCTATGCGTTGGCGTTGTCCTCCTGATAACATTCCACCACCTTCACCAATTTGAGTTTCGTATCCCATACTTGTAGCTTGAATAAATTCATCTGCGCCCGCCAGCTGTGCTACGGCGATAATTTCATCGAGAGAAGCTTCTGGATGCGCAACACTAATGTTTTCTCGGATTGTCCCGCCAAATAAAAACGTATCTTGGTCCACCACACCAATTTGCGATCGCAGTGATTGCAAAGAAAGACTAGTCACATCTTGATTGTCAATTAGTATCCTGCCATCTGTCGGGAGATATAACCCTAAAATTAATTTAGAAAGAGTAGTTTTTCCCGAACCACTCCGGCCGACAACGGCGACAGTTTGCTCCGGTAAAATCTCAAAACTGAGATTTTCCAACACATTTGTCTCACTTTCTGGATGGTAACGAAAAGTGACATTATCAAACCAAATTTTCCCATTTAATCTCGGGAGAATTCGCTGGGGTTTAACGTTAAAATCTTCTTCTGGCTCCGCCTCTAAAACATCATTAATTCTCTCTGTAGAAATCACCACTTCTTGTAACTGATTCCAGAGTGTAATTAATCTCTGGAAAGGCTGAATAACATTGCCTAAGAGCATATTAAAAGCTACCAATTGACCAATTGTGAGTTGATTCTTAATCACCAGCGAAGCCCCAAACCAAAGCAATCCCGTACTGGCTAAAGATTGAATTGTCGCACTTATAACTTGCAGGTTATTACCAAATAATTGACCTTTAAAAGTTTTTCTGATTAAATCATTGAGTAAAGCTTCCCAATGCCAACGGACTGATTGTTCGATCGCCATGGAGCGAATAGAAGCAATTCCTGTCAGGCTTTGAATCAAGTAACTATTTTCTTGGGCTGAGGCGTTAAATACCTCACGGCTAATTCGCTGGAGAAAAGGTGTGGCAAACAGTGCTAAAATCACAAAAGGCGGTACAATTGATAAAGTTAGCCAAGCCATAGGTGGACTATACCAAAACATCAGCCCCAAATAAACAAACACTGTGAGTAAATCTAAACTGATGGATAGAGCCTCACCAGTAAGAAACCGTTGAATTTTTTGATTTTCTTGGATGCGGGAAACAATATCACCAACATAACGCGATTCAAAAAATGCTAAAGGTAACCGTAGTGTATGTTTAATAAAACCCACCATCAAGGCTATCCCAATCCGATTAGCTGTATGGTCTAATAAATATTGTCTCAATCCACTAATAGCGACACGGAATAAACTAAAAATCAGTAATCCAAACCCAACAGTATTTAGTGTCAATGTACTCCCCTGGACAACAACTCTATCTAACAATATTTGTGTAAATAAAGGGGTAATGAGACCAAATATTTGGATGAGTAACGAAGCTACAACCACTTCTAGCAAGACAACTGAGTGGGGTCTGACCAAATCGAATAATTGCCAAAATGGTGTAGTAGCTTCTGGAGTTTCTTGGAGGATATGATTGGGTTGGAGTAACAACGCGTAACCCGTCCAACCTGCTTGAAACGCCTGAAGACTCAGTTGGCGCTGACCAATAGCTGGGTCGCCAACGATCACGGAATTTTTGCTAATTTTATAGATGACAATGTAGTGTTTTCCTTCCCAATGAGCGATCGCTGGGAGTGTTTGTTTACTTAATTGGTCAAAACTAGCCTTTACGGGACGAGTAGTAAACCCAATCATTTCAGCTGCTGATGTCAGACTTCGCATAGAAGCACCAGAGCGATTTACATTCGCTAGATCGCGGAGTCGATTGATGCTAAATTTCTTACCCCAGTAACGACTGACCATAACTAAACAAGCAGCGCCACAGTCGGAAGCGCTCTGCTGTTCAAAGAAAGGATAGCGTTGTGTTACCCGACGCCACCAATTTCCAGCGACTGTCTGAGGACTAGGAAAATATCTTCTGCGTCGCTTAGTCTGGAGTTGTAACCCCTCTGGAGGTTGAGATGGGGGAAAGAAATGGGAATTTATTTCTTTAATCGACTTAGGGAATAGTTCACCAGAAGATGATAATGTTGTTGTTTTTTCAATTTTTGAGGTATCAATTAGCTGCGTTAGCCCAGACCAGTATTGAATCGCTGTTGATAGATTAGTCTGGTGTAAAGTATAGATGATAGTAGGTTGCGACACTTGCCAATTGCCTTTTTGCAAGTTAGCAAAAATACTACCTGGAGTGAATTTTTCTCCTTGAGCATGAAGCATTTCTCCCCGATAAACTAACCATAAACAACTATCTGGAAACAGGTGGCGATCAATTACACCTGTAGCGAGATTATGGCGTTCAAACAGAAAAAACGCCGGAAACATTGCTTCAAAAGAGCTATTTTCACCCAAAGGATTATTTTGGCGCAATCGCATGATCAGGTCCCAAAGTTCCGACTTTTTGAGTAAGCCATCTTGGATATGAGAAAATCGACTGATTAGCTCTTGAGGAAGATAGCCAATTTTTAAATTGGCGGAAGCTCTAGCTGTGTAAGGACTAAATTCCTGTCCAGGAAATAAGGTCAACTCTCCAAAGGATGAACCTGTACCGAGAGTAGTAATTAAGTTATTAAAGTTATCTAGCAGTCTTACTTTACCCATCAGCACAATATAAATTCCTGGCTTTGCTGATGCGGATTGCCAAAATTGCTTGGCTATAGATGGTGTACTCACTTCTATAGCTTGGAGACAAAGTTCTAGTTCTGGCTGAAATAGCGACTCCCCAAGTGCTTTATTGACCTGTGCTGCTAAATGTGGCTGAGAATTAGCTGATGACATTTGCTCACCTGCAAAACTTTATAACTTATTGGTTCCCATCAGATTGAATGACCAATGAAAACTAGGTTCTTTGTTAGATTCCAAGTCACAAATTCTAATACCAATATCTTTATGATCGTCTGTTTTTGCTTGTCCAGGATTCTTCCGTTTGGTAGAAAGTCCCATTTGTTTTAACAATCGGTTAATGTGGCGATCGCTGATTTCAATCCCCAATTCCTGCTTGAGATGTTTACTTAACCATTGTGCTGTCCAATAACCAAAAGCATAACCATATTCGCGGGGACTATGGCTGACCAATTCTTTCAACCGTTCAATGTATCGATGATTCACAGTTTTTGGTCTCCCGATGGGGCGCTCGTTCCATTTATGAGCCATACCTGCTTGGGCTATACCTATCCAGTAGCGTGCCATTTCTTGCGAACAACCCACAATTTCACAGATATGTGTTTGAGATTTACCCATATCTGCTAACAAGATAATTTCAATCCGACGTTGATATTCTGGTTGCAAATTAGCCTGCAAATTTTTCAACAGAGTTTTGCGCTGAAAATCTGTTAAAAACTTACTTTCTTGTGAATCGTAATTTTCTAACGTTTGCTTTTGATTCAGATGGTATGACATAATTCTCTATGTTTACCGATATTTTGCCAATTTATAGGGCGTAATTAAATAGCGCCATCTTTCTTTGCATCAAGTGTTTCCTTCAGAACCAGCATCTTGGTTCCTGAAAGAAATTGAGAAAATTATGGTAAACTTAGTTTCGGCTGGAGCCGCTCCGCGCTGGCGATCAAATGTTCAAATTAGTTCAGCTTTGATTATCCAAAACCAAAGCGAAAGCTGGTTCATCAGAAGTCTAAAAATAGTCAAGATTGCAATCTATTTCCTACACTAGCCTCACAATATTATTTTTTCCTCAGCACCCTATCAAGCTGAAATTTTACTCAAGACATATTAACTACAAACTGGAAAAACACCCACTTTTTACTTTTGTTCTATATGAGATTCATTTCCAAATTTTCCTACATCTTCGCGGAAAATTTACATAAAGAAGGAAAAAATTTATCCAATCTTTATAATATCTTCATAAGAATTTTATATTTTTAGTAGTGGAGCCAGGAGTCAAAATAAACCAAAATAAATCAAAATAAATTATATTTTACATCTGTCTATAGTAATAAAATAATATTCCTCTTAAATCTAACTTTAGATGTAGGATTAATTGACCAAAATAGTATTTATATGGAAAGAGGGAACAGGGAACGGGGAACAGGGAACAGTAAAGTCCCCATAAATAAATTTAGTTTCTCTAGACTCAAAATTCGGGCAGTTTTTTCTTGCTGTTCCCTGTTCCCTGTTCCCTGTTCCCTACCCGAATTACGAATTACGAATTGGTTGTCCGAACTACGCCAACCGCTGCTCCCTGTTTTTGCCATGTGCGTCTGTTTTTTGCTTACCTGCTACTTCAAGATAAGCTATATCTTTAATTTTGCTGATGTGGTTAGGCGTAAGATGACGATCAGACCTTTGTGACCTAGCTTGTTGAGTAGCAATTTTGAGAGTTTCATTATGCTGTACACAAGTCCGATTTAGGTGAGAGTTTTCTTTAATTAAGCGGTTATAAGTACGATAAGGGATGTAATGCAAAGGATTATAGCCAAAAACCCGTAGCATTAAAACACATGCCCATGAATACTTACCCGCAATAATTGCTTCTACCACTTGATCAAACTGTTCAGAATGGATTTTCTTATCTAATTGGCTACTACCAGAAATTTCTTGGTTCATAGTATTGGTGGTGTTGGAAGGAAACAAGTAATAAGGTTCGGGAATTTTATTGACATAAGGCGGAGCAGTCAGCAATAGCTCTTTGCTGGTTAACAAACCCCCAGACGGGAAATGAGCGAAAAATCCCAGACTGGTTTTTGGCGGAGCCGCTCCGCCTCCGGCTCCGTTCTGCTAAGTCGAGCCGTAGATGCATTAATCTCAAACGATGAATGTGCCGAATCCCTGATCCAAAAATTTCCTCTGGTTATCATTGTATAACTTCTCGCCAAGAAATATGATATTTCTTCAGTAAAATCTCATAATCTTTAATTTAGCTGGGAAGATGATTTACCTGGAGAATTTCAAGAGCTACATTCGTATTTATACTATTTTTTTTCGCTAATGTCATCTGCTAAAACCAGTCTTACAAGTTAAATTTACTGAATATACACAAATATCTACTTCATATGTTGTGCAACTTTATTTTTTGTCCTCGTGCGAGAGAGAATTGAGGGGTTGTACCCCTAATCTATCTACTCAAAAATCAGGTTTTTTCACTATTTCTAATTTTAAAATCAAGGGTTAGTAGGATAATTTAGTAATTTACTTAAAGATGTATTTTGTGTTTAAGCTAGGACAAAATTAATACATATTGATTTAAAAGTCTTGTTTTACAAGACTTCTGGCTATTTTTAGTATTAAGTAAATATGGAGAAATACTGTTATATTTTAGTGTCAACAAACCTATTAATATCAAATATTGATTCATGTGGTATGTTAAGATTAGGGATTTTTCTTTTAAAGAATTAGGACTAAAAATATTTATCATTTATAACAAATATAGTAAATATTGCTAGATGCCAATATCTACTGTATTCAGAAAAGATAAATTAACTATTTAGAAGATTATCCTGTTTTTTTGAACATGATTTCCATGATTTAAGATCACCGCTATTAACTCACTGAAATTGATTTCCTATTTGGATATTCCATATAGTTAGGAGTTATTAGTGAATTAATGTTCAGCATTTATTGATACTCTCTAGTGCAGGGAGTATCTCCGTAATCTATAATTAGAACCCAAGGTTTCTCAGCGGAGTGGCTCCGGCTCCACTCCAAAACAGTTATTTGCATATTTCTTGCCAATTCGCTGTTCAGGTGTTATTATATAAATCCAATCAGCATTTGGTGTTCCTTAAAAACGGGGTTGCTGGAAATCATCAGCTTGGCAAGATTAGCCAGCTGCAAACATGGAAGTTCTCCACAGCGTGTGTTTATGGAGTTGAACTATTCTATGGTTCACCTGGCAAACAAATCTTATAGAGAGGAACTGTGTTATGTCCCCTCAAACGGAGGTATCAGCCCACAATTTTGTCACAAATCGTTTCCACCGAAATTGACAAAAAACAGTAGGTTACCTGGGAAGATGCAATTTAATCAGTCGTTAACCCATAACTTAATCCTAATTGATCATCTTCCAATTGGTATAGGGGCTGTCAACCCTCATTTTAACTACTGTCAAACTAGTGTATATTTTAGACATTTTCATGGAGACACCTAATCAGAGTGACTTGGTGGTTTTTACAATTAGGTCTGTCAAGAAGAAATATTTGGTAACATTATTCTTGAGATCTAAATCCTTTAACTCTTACCATTACTGATTTTTTCGGCAACTTCCGGAAACAATATGAAAATTAAAGCACATACCTAACACATATACAGGTATCGTCTTTTTTTTGTAATAGGATATACACTTCCAGCTAATTAGATAAGCATCCTACTAAATTAAGACTAAATAAATTCCCCAAATAGCCATTGGTCTGAGATAGGTACTGGCTCGAAAAGTACCAGCAGCAGTAATCGCTTCTGGAGTGCGGAACTGAAGTCCATTGTTATAAATTTGGTGAACTACAACTTCAGTTAACCGCATTGCTTCATCCCGCATTCCCATATTTATAAGAAAAGCTGCTAAGCCAAAGTTAATCCCTATCCAAACTTCTAAAGGATGAGTAGCGTTGGGGTTTTCAGGTATTCCATCAGCACAGACACCATTAGCGGCTCCGAACTGACCCTGATTGAATTTGAGGAAACAAGCTTCATATACGGTTTTTAAAGCAGAAAGGGCGTGATCGCCGGGAACGATATCCGGTAATCCCAACAGACGCGCATAAAATTGACCACATAGTTGGTCCGCCATGACTACATCAGAACCACTTTCACTATCCAAACGATAGTATTTTCCATTCCACAACTTTTCTTGATAAACTGGGCGAGATTGCTCTAACCAACCTTGATAAACCGACTTCTGTTGAGTTAATTGGTGCGAATTTTCCTCGCTAGTAGCGTGAGTTAGCAAAACGGACGCGATCGCGATCGCACTTTCACAAGCCGCCAACCACAAACCACCGCAATAAGCGCTCACTCCTTGTAGTCGCCAATCATCAAAAGTTTGGTCAGGTGCGCCGGAATTTTCCGGTATCCCATCTCCATCTAGGTCAAAAGCCTTTAAATAATCCAGAGTTTGGACAACTGCGTCCCAACAATCGGCTAAGAAATCCACATCATTTCCACCTGTCAACAGAAAATCTCGGTATACCTGGAGGACAAAATCACAGCTTAAATCCTTCCATAGATTACAATCTTGATAAGCAGTGTAATTGGTTTTTTCCCAAACATGTTCATTAGGTGCGCCCAAATCATGGGGAGTAGCGCCTGCTATTTTGCGGACAGCCAGATGGCTCTCAACATTAATAGTTAAGTAATAACCAATAATTCGGGTGCGGTCATCACTCTGAGGTATGGCTCTGGCGAAAGCTCGCATCACCGATTTCTCTAATTCAGGAAATAGGACCAGCAAAGCAAAAGAACCATATAACCTCACATCTAGACTTTCATACCAGCGATAATCTAAACATTCGAGTACAGCGAATTGACCATATTGGTCAACTTCTGAAGCAGCGCTCCAAAGAGTACCCCCACTAGTTAAGTCGTAAAGTTCGTTAAACAGCGCCATCTTGAACCACTGTGGTAAATCTTGGCGGTCAAGAATTGGTTTTTGCCAATTTTGAATCTGCGATCGCCAATTTTGGTATGCTTGTAATCCTGTTGTCGCGATCGCCCAAGCATTTTGCCCATTGCGCCCGAAGAAGTCCGTATATCTGCGATAGTAGTTAACTCCAGTGGCAAACTCTGTAACTGGTAAATCCCAAGCCAAGACGAAAGGAATTTCTAAACTTTCCCCTGGTGGGAGAGTAAATCTGACTGCTAAAGCTGCTGCTAGTCTTGTGTTTTCATCGGCGATCGCCTCATTTGTAAAATTGGCTAAAGAACCATTTTGGGCGAAACTTTGCCAAACTTCACTACCAGTCCCGATGGGCGACCAATGAGGATGATGAAATAATTCTACTTGCGGATTTTTCAGGGTCGCAATACACCAACTACCATCTCCTTCTGAGACTAATTCATCAGCTTTCACCCTACCAAAAACACAACCCAAGTGTTGCTCGTCCGCTAATATCTGATTATAATTCCCTTGACTTTCCCCCCAACGTGGTTGGTATTCATAGAATGGACTACCATCGTCTCTCATCTTTACACATGGAGATTTGAGGGAATTAGTAAACCAACCCACCATATTTTCCCAGGTGAGCATGATGCTGAGCGTGAGCGGAGTATTGGTGGGATTGTGAACTGTCCAAACAAATATCGCTAAAGGATAGCTAGTTTCTTGATAATTATCTGCCCAAATGGGAGAAAACTGTTCACAAACTATTTCAGCCTGGAATATGTTTTCATATATAAACCAGCTACGAGGGTAGAGAGCATGATATTGTCCACTCGTTGCTTTAGTATTCGTAGAATCTGGATACCAGCGCCAGTTTTCCAGAGTGTTGTCGTCTGGTGGTTGGGTGGATAGAGCATAAGCTTGAGAAGATTTACCAGTTGATTCAAACAGGCTGAATTGACAAACAGGAGCTTGTTTAAAAATATGTTCTCCGCCATCCAAATGCCATAAATTGAAATCTCCCCTGGAAGAACGACCAAGACAACCTGCACCAAAGCCACCGAGAGGCATTCCTTGCCAAGGTCCATCATCGAGATTGCTAGGGTAGCGCACAGTGTAGGGTTTTTCCCACCCTAAACCAATAGGACGGCTCCAAGTACAATTAGGGATTTGGGGGAAGAGTTTTGCCATGTAATTAGGGTGTAGGGTGTAGGGTGTAGGGTGTAGGGGAAATGATTCCTGACCATTGAACTTTTTTCTGCTTTTGGCGACGGTAGGAAAAGAAATGCTCGGAGTTTTGATAGGTACAATAGGGGGCGATCGCTACTTGTTCGGCGCTAATTCCCAAAGTGTCCAGTTGTAAACTATTTATGCGCCGGACATCTAAGCGAATTTTTCCGGGATTGGGGTCGGGAAATAAAGGAGAATTGGGTAGTTTCTCTAAAATCTCTAAAGTCTCTAGAATTCCTTTTGGGGGATCATATGGTATGATAGTACTGCAAATTTGGGCAGCTACTTCTACATCTACTTGGTAAACTTCACCTGCGATCGCTGGACCCATAGCAATACGCAAATCAGTCAAATTGCTTCCATGAGATTGCATCCGCGTGATCGCCGTGGGGAGAATTTTCTGGGCTGTACCCCGCCAACCCGCATGGATAGCCGCTACCTGTCCAGTTCTTATATCTCCCATCAGCACAGGTGTACAATCAGCACTAGCAACCCAAAGGGCCTGTAAAGGCTGTGTACTGATTAAGCCATCTCCCGCAGCCAAATTATGTTCGCTGTTTATTGACTGGTTATCAGCCTCTGGAGGTGTGAGGACAATATTGCCATGTACTTGTTGTAAACGATAAGCTAAAGCTTCTGGGTGCAATAAATTTGTTAACTCTTGTGGTAACCGAGGCCAGAACTGTTGGGTAAAAAAACCGTGAATCCAAGGTTCCAAGAGGTCACAAGTTAAATAACATAGTCCTTCCCAATTACGCCAGTACCAGTTGTGCATCTTCAACCAAAACCTAAACAGAAAAATCAGAACTGCCAATTAATGCTAACTTGACAATGGGATTTAAGGAACCTGCTGTGGAATTCAATCAGCAACTTTTGATGGACCACCTGACCATAGGGCGAAAACAAGAATACTTAAAATTTTCCCTCCATATTTTTGACAGCTTACCTTCAACTAATCAAACTTTATGGGAATTAATCAATCCACAAGAACAGCCTAAACGGGGTTCTGTCGTTATCGCCAAGCAACAAAGTGCTGGTCGAGGACAATGGGGACGCCAATGGCGATCGCCGTTGGGAGGTTTATATCTTTCTCTAGCAATGGGCTGTCCGCAACTAAAAGCGACAGATAGCTATCAACTGACTTTAGCTACTGCTTGGGGAATTGCTGCTCAGTTGCAAAAATGTAGCATACCAGCGAAGATAAAATGGCCTAATGATCTAATATTAGATGGTTATAAATTGGGTGGTATCTTGACAGAAACCAGAGTTAATCAGGGACAAATCACTCAAGCCGTGATTGGTGTGGGGATCAACTGGTCTAATCCAGTACCCGATACCGGCATCAATCTGCAAATGTGGCAAAGTTCCCGGAATTTAGACTTAATTCCCTGTCTAGAAATGCTAACTTTCAGAGTTTTACTGGGAATTGAATCCGGTATGCAGCGTTTGGAGCAAGAAGGAATAGGCATACTCTTGCCTGACTATCTTGAGTTACTCGCAAATATAGGCGATCGGGTGTATTTCGATGATCTCTTAGCCACAGTAATTGGAGTCACCCAACAAGGTGAACTGCGGTTAAAAATAGCAGCGTATAATACAGAAGAAACAGCAACTTCAGCTGAAGTTTCCGTCCCACCCGGTACAATTAGTTTGGGTTATCGGTGATTAATTGTCTAAGCCCAGCCGTTTGGACAAGACAAACCACTAACATCATCTTTAGGCTTAATTACACACAACTGAGAGAACAAATGACGCAGCGCCAAAAATCTGCCCAGAAAAATTTGTACTACTCATCGGCTAAAAGTCTAACGCCGTCAAGACGCTTTGCGTCTACCCTACCAGCACAAAGTCTTTGTTGGTTAAGCAGCGTTAGTCTCCTGAGTGGAGGACTAGTCTTTGCTCAGGAAACATCAGTAGACAATATCATTCCTACTATTGAAAATTCTCAACCAGCAGCCACAAATTCAGTTCCCAAAGCAGGAAATCCTGTAATTGTGCATACTTCTGCTCAAAACGAGGAAAAACCAGAGTCTGTGGAAAAATCTGTGCCTGTTCTCCACATTTCTCGCCATAAAACCGAAAAATCTGCCAACACTCCTGTTCTCCAGATTTCTCACCATAAAACTGAGAATCCGGTAACTGAGTCCGAAAATTCATCAATTACTTTTAGCAATAAATCTACTGGGGAAAAACAAGATTACAATAACGCCTATATCGACCCCACTGATTACAGCAGTGGAGCCGCTAATGGTGTTAAAAAAAGATATCAAGCGCCTGATTCTGTTGTCGTGACTGAGCGTTCTAGTGGATGTCATAGAACAATTTCAGCAGGATCTGGTGTATCTAGTAGTAGTTGTGCTAAATCACATCACGATACAAACTTAGCGGATGTTCACCATCACACTACACCTAGCTGGCTGAAAAAAAGTGCAGATTCCCACTTAGCTACATTGCCGTCATCAGAGCAACAGGAGACTGTTAGTACTCATAGCAATAGCCAAGAAACTGGAGAAAGCCATATAAATCATCATCAACACTGGCGTATTTCTCGAACGATGGCCCAAGGTGAAACTCCAATCGCCTATCGGTTGAATCGCTTCATGCCTGGTCCTAATGAGTTTGTATCTACTAATGCTCATGGTGATAGTAGTGGCAATGGGATAAACGCCAGTGCGACTGAATCCAGTATTGGTACATTACCCACACCCGTGATTGAAGGTAATGTTGCACCCCGTCCTAGCACAGTAGCTTATGACTTCTCCTTAGCAGCAGTCCTACCACAAGTTTCTGATAGTGGGACAACAGTTGCTTATCAACCTGGTTCGGGAATGATTTTCCCTTTAGCTATACCCGCACCGGTTACTTCTCTGTTTGGCTGGCGGATACACCCAATTACAGGCGAACGCCGATTCCACGCTGGTACAGATTTAGGAGCACCAGTAGGGACTCCAGTTCTAGCAGCTGCTAGAGGTCAAGTAGAAACAGCAGACTGGATGGGTGGTTATGGTTTAGCGGTGATTATTAATCACAACTCCGCTGAACAGAGTCTTTATGGTCATATGTCGCAAATCTTTGTCCATCCTGGTCAATGGGTTGAACCGGGAACAGTAATTGGACAAGTTGGTAGCACTGGATTTTCCACTGGACCACACTTACATTTTGAAATCCGCCATTTGACACAAGATGGATGGGTTGCTGTTGACCCAGGTACAAAATTACAAACCGCTCTTGGTCAATTAACGCAAAGTCTCCGCACTGCTCAATTACCACAGTAATTAGGAAGGGGAGGGACTACTCCCTCTCCTACAAATACCCATTCTCCGCCAGGAATGCAGTTGTAATTACATCTTCCTCTGGCTGAATATGTTTGCTCAGAGAAAGTAATTTCTCCACATATTTGCCAAGGATATCTCCTTCTAGATTTACCCAACTCCCAGGGACTAAATGGCTCAGATTAGTTTCGGTGTAAGTTATGGGAATTACTGCTACTGTAAACTGAGATAGTTCCGGTTGATAATTAGCCACTGTCAAACTGATACCATTGACAGTAATGCTACCTTTAGGGACAATATATCGGGTAATTGTGTCTGGTGCAGCAAAAGTCATTTCCCAAGAAGTAGATGTTTGTTTTGACAAGACTAATCTACCTACCCCATCGACATGGCCCATCACAAAATGACCCCCAACTTTACCACCTACCCGCAAGGACGTTTCCAGGTTAACGTACTGTTGTTGAATTTCTTCTAGGCTCAGAGTCGTGCGAAGGAGAGTTTCTGGTGAAGCGGTAGCAATAAACCCATCCTTTAAGATTTCTCCGACTGTTAGACATACACCATCTACCGCTACACTGTCACCATAAGTTAAATCCTGCATAATAATTTCTGACTGATGGGCGCAGGTAATCTGCCAATAGTCATTTCCTCGGGGTTTTATCGTACCTATAGCTTGAATTAATCCTGTAAACACTTTTTCTCACCAAATTAACACTGTTATTGTCTAACTCTGCTGGAAATTAATTAGTAGCTCTGATTTTAAAAGCTCACACCTGGGAAACTTGCTCTTATATCCCAGCAAAACGATCTGATTTACTCTGGTATTCATCTTCAGTTCGGAGTTTAATAGAAACAATTATAGAGAAGAAAAGCCCTATGTTTATTTCTGTTCTAGAGAAAACCCATCAACAGTATTTTATGCTACATTTCATCCAAGCGAGTAAAGGATTTTAGAGGCTGAGCCAATGATTGAAATGAAAGTCGCTGGCATAGCATTAGATGCCATAACCCGCAGCCCGATAGTACTGCTGAAAGATGGTTTAGATCGTCGTGCTTTACCCATTTATATCAGTCAGGAACAAGCTAGGGCAATTATGGGTGGAATTGAGAGTCAAAAACCTCCTAGACCGTTGACTCATGACTTGCTTGTGAATATTCTGGAAACATGGAATATGACTTTGGAACGGGTGATTATTCACTCTTTGCAAAAGGATACATTTTATGCGGTTTTGATTCTTCAGCAAGGAGAAGTAAAAAAAGAAATCGATGCTCGTCCTAGCGATGCGATCGCCATGGCTATACGCACAAATTCCCCCATTTGGGTGATGGAAGAAGTCGTTGCAGATGCTTCTATTCCAGTTGACCGCGATGCTGACGAAGCTGAACAGCAAGCATTCCGCGAATTCGTCTCCAATCTTCGCCCAGAGGATTTAATTAAGCGCTTTGAGAATGGAGATAGTTAGATTAGGGTGTAGGGTGTAGGGTGTAGGGAAAAGAAGGGGGTGGAGGAAATGAAAGAGTAATTATAATCAAGAGTGATTACCCTACACCCTTCTTTTTAATGGATACTTATAATAAAAGCTGTCAAATAGCTGCTTCTAAACGTCAGCTTGAAGATGCTAAAGTTTTGTATAGCCAAAAACGTTGGCTAGGTTCTATTTATTTGGGTGGGTATGCAGTTGAATGCTCACTAAAATCCCTCATTTGTTATGAGGAAGATGAAGATAATTTTAAGGAGACAACACCTGTTTATCAAAAAGCATGGGATAAAGTTTCAACTTTATGGCGTAATGCTGAATTACGTTATTCAGAAGAATTAGGTACTGAAACAGATAGTAAAGATTTTATTGAAGCAGCAGAAAAATTACACAAACTTTTTTTGCACAAACAAGGTATAAAATAATGATTGATATAGATATATTATCTAAAAATATTCATAACCACTTGCTTGAGAATCTACATAACCTTCAAGATCCACAAGCAGAGGTAATCATCAAAAAAACCTCACTAGACTGGCTTGAAATTAGAATTATCACAAAATGCTTTGAAAAGCAGTCATTGATTGAGCGTGAAGAAAATATTGATAATTTATTAACATGTATAGATTTTCACTTAGGTCAATATCCAATTGCTGAGTATGAGTTATTAACTCCACAGGAAGCCAAAGAACAACCAGCAGAATATATCCAGTTACCTCTCTGGTCAGATATTTTAATGGCTCCAGAACCTGATTATCCAGTAGAAATAGATGAAGATAGTCCAACAAAAAAACCTTTGGTAGTAACGTTTTATTCTTTCAAGGGAGGTGTAGGGCGCTCCACGGCTTTAGGAGTAGTAGGGGGTATACTAGCGACCCGTAATCGTCGTGTGGTCATGGTGGATTTTGACTTAGAAGCTCCGGGAATTTCTGTTATGTTTGAGGATGATATTGAAAAAACCATTGGAGACCATTTTGGAGTCTTAGATTACCTACATCAACGTTCTCTAACACCTGAAGAAAATTTCCCTGATATTTCTACTTGTATCCAGCAGATAAATCTCCAAACTCGCGGCGACCTTTTTTTAGTTCCAGTAGGAGAATATAACGAAAACTATATTCATCGTTTAGCTGATTTGGATATGCGGTCTTTTTATCGGTCTGAAAATAATCCAGTTCAGCAACTGATCGAAGATATTAAAACCCAACTAGAACCAGATGTAATTTTAGTTGATGCGCGTCCTGGATTTAATGATATTGGGGCGATCGCACTTTTTGACCTAGCCGATACAGCCATAATTTGTTTTTCACCAACTGACCAGAGTTTTCAAGGACTACGTTGGGTTGTCCAAGCAATTATTAAGCAAAAGAAATATCAAGGTAAGCCCGATGTAAGGTTTTTATTAACACCACTACCAGCACTTACAAATGAAGAATACAACACTGTCATCCGGCGAGTAGAAGATTGGATTGAAGATAATTGCTATCAAGATAATCTATCCATATCTCAAGGACCGACGCTTAAGGAACTTTACCACACAATTCCCTACAATACACAGATTATCAAATTACGCAGTTTAGTTAATGAAGTACCCAAAAGTTTACTAGATGAGTATCTATCTCTAGCTGATACAATTGATGCCAGTTTACCTGACGTTCAGCCTAGAATTGTCCTTAAAACTAGTGATGACCGCAGAAAAATTCTGAATGAATTACAGTTTCAAGCAGCTACAGCACAAGAGTTAGCACCAGAAGATATTTCCACCATCTTTCAGCCTACAGGAGATTTTCCCAAATTTCTCAGTAATAAAACTTGGTTAATTCGTGGTGCTAAGGGGACTGGTAAAAGCCTATTATTTCGATTATTTGTAGAACAGCCTAACACTGCAAAAAAACTAGCTCAATCTGATGTCAATCTAGACCATGTTAGTTTTATTCCCGGTCATGGTCAACCTAGAGTATCCCGGACAATTTTAGAAAGGTTGGATTTAGAGAGTTATGAAGAGCAAGTTGGTGAAAATAATTGGCAATTGTTTTGGCTTAATTATGCTATTTTACAACTGTGTCATCACCAACCAAAATTATGTTTAATCCCTGGTTTAGATGAAAAACTAATTGGATTGAGTGATCGAGAAAACACTACTCATGTTGAGATTATTTCATGGCTTGTGGAACGCTCAAACTCACCAAGTAAGAAATCACAAGCTGCTGATGAATTGCGTTTAATTGACTTAGAATTGCAGAAAACTAAACAGGTAATATGGCTACTTTACGATGAACTAGATTCGGGTTTTGGCTCTAGCCAAGCAGATTATAATCGACGTAGACGCTCACTGGAAGCGCTACTTGCTTGGTGGTTAGAAAGTGGAACAAATTTAAAGCAGATTGTACCAAAGATATTTTTACGTGAGGATATTTGGCATCAACTCAATTTTACTAATACAGGTCATTACAGTGGACGTTCCCTACAGCTAAGATGGGAAGAGGCTGATCTATGGCGGTTGGTATTGCGCCAATCTCTGAAAAACTCTCAATCTCTGACACAATCTTTGGCAGAAAAGTTAGGAGTTATTGTTGAAATACTGGATATAATTGAACTGGATCAATTGCGTAAAAGTCTTTACCCTCTATGGGGTGAGCGCATGGGAGTCGGTAATAAAGCTTATACGTATAATTGGGTTCGGACTCGGATTGCAGATGCTAAAAAGAATTGCTTTCCACGTAGTTTAATATTGCTTTTAGAAGAAGCGGTCAAAAAAGAGAAAGAATTTACTTCAGAATACGCTTCAGAAATAACATTGCGTCCAAAAGCATTAATCAATGCTTTTCCCAATGTATCCCAACAACGTGTAGCCGAAGTGCGTAACGAATACCCTGAATTAGAAGTTTTTCTAGAAAAACTTCAAGGTGAACGTTCCCCTATTGATGAGAACCGATTAACTGAAATATGGCATGTTACAGATGGTGGATTATCATCTCACATTAAAGATATGGTAGAAGCTGGTATTTTAACAGAACGTTCTCGTCCTAAAGATCCTCTTCCTCGTGTTTATGCGGTGACAGAGTTATACCTTTATGGTTTAAATATGGTTCGCAAAGGACAACGATAATCTGGTTAAATAAACTGAAATACTCCCCTTTTTTTGATTATGCAATATCGCCGATTTGGTAAAACTAACTTACGACTCTCCATTTTTTCTTTAGGGATGATGCACAATTTATCTAGCACGCAGAATGTGTTAGACACAATTGAAAAAGCCATATCATTAGGAATTAATCATTTAGAAACAGCTAGAGGATATGGTAAAAGTGAAGAATATATAGGTGAGGCTTTTAAAACTGGCTTATCAGTACCTCGAACAAGGCTACATGTTACCAGCAAAATTCTTCCCTTACCTGATGCTAAAACTATGCGTCAGTACATTCGAGAATCTTTATCCCGCTTAAAGTTGGATTATCTGGACTGCTTGGCAATTCATGGCATAAATACCCCAGAACATTTAAAGTGGATTCAAGCCAAAGATGGTTGTATGCGAGCAGTAAATGAAGCTGTGAAAGATGGCAGAATCAAGCATGTTGGGTTTTCCACCCATGGGTCATTGGATATAATTTTATCAGCTATTAATACAGATTTATTTGAATTTGTTAATCTACATTATTACTATTTTTCTCAACGAAATGCTCCAGCTATTCAACTAGCGGACCAGAAAGATATGGGCGTTTTTATCATTTCTCCGGCTGATAAAGGCGGAAGACTTTACACACCGCCGGAAACTTTACTTCAACTATGTTATCCATTCACACCCTTAGAAATAAATTACCGCTTTCTCCTCAATGACCAACGGATTCATACAATGAGTGTGGGTCCAGCTAATCCAGAAGAGCTAATTACACCTCTAAAAGTTGCTGATAGTGGTCATGCGTTGACAGAAACAGAAATTAGTCTGTTAGAAAAATTAGCAACTCACCAAAATACTATATTAGCAACGGATAAATGTAGCCAGTGTCATGCTTGTTTACCTTGTCCAGAAAAAATTAATATTCCTGAAGTATTAAGGCTACGTAATTTAGCAGTAGCTTATGACATGACAGATTATGGAAAATATCGTTATGGTATGTTTGAAAACGCTGGACATTGGTATCCAGGAAGGAAAGCTAACAATTGTACAGAATGCGGAGATTGTTTACCCAGATGTCCTGAGAATCTGGATATTCCTAAATTATTACAAGATACTCATCAGAGATTACAGGGAAAAGCTGGAAAAAGATTATGGGATTAAGTGGGATTTAAACATCCGTGAGTCCAGCAACAAATTAAGATTGGAAAAATGTACGATACTAGACATAAAAATATTTGCTGCTGGCTTAATAATATTTGAATATAGCAAGTAAATATAACAAGCGCCACCAGATCGCCACACCAAATATCATTGGATTTAAACTGTATTCACATGATTAACTAGCGAGACAAAATCCCTACAATTGCTTTCCTAGTTAAGTTTTATCAGGAGTAAGTAAACATGTCTAGGAGCGGGCTATGCTGAATTATCTGACTACATTGAATGACCATAATTTACCCTATCCAGACACAATTCACCCTATCGTAGTTCACTTTGTAATTGCGATGGTAGTGTTTGCCTTCTGCTGTGATTTAATTGGCTATATAACTGGTAAAACCAACCTATTTGAAGTGAGTTGGTGGAATATGTTTGTAGCCACCGTCGCCATCTTCGTTGCTATTATTTTCGGTCAATTTGAAGCTGGTTTAGCCAAACCCTACGACCTAGCAAAATTAACCCTAAATTACCATACTCTGATTGGCTGGTCGCTTTCAGGAGTCATTGCTGCAATTACAGCTTGGCGCTATGTCCTCCGTTCCCGTAACCCACAAAAACTGCCAATTCACTATCTAGCAGCTGGGTTATTTTTAATTAGTATCGTTGGCTTACAAGTCTATCTCGGCGACCAACTTGTTTGGGTTTATGGACTGCATACCGTTCCAGTCGTAGAAGCAGTAAAAGAAGGTATATTACCATGAACTCACAACTAATTGACCAATTGAAAATTCAACTCGGTGCTAATGGGTTACCTTACGCGATTCCGATTCATCCCAATTTAGTCCATCTCACCCTTGGTTTATTTATTATTGGTGTCATCTTCGATATCATCGGTATACTTTTCCCTTGGGAAAAATGGGCGTTTAAATTTTTGGCGCTTTCTGTAGAACGTTCCTATTTATTTGATGTTGGTTGGTACAACATGCTGGGTTCAGCCATCATTACCTTTTTTACAGTAGCGGCGGGTTTTTACGAAATGTTCCTGGCTACTCCTGCTCCAAATACCAAAAGTACATGGGGTCTACAAGCCATGGAAACTATGATGTGGCATGGTTTGGGCGGTCTTGTACTATTAGCTCTGATTGTTGCTATGACCTTTTGGAGAGGATGGCAACGTTATGTTTCATGTAAAGATGCAGATAGACAAGTCAAATGGAGTTATCTACTTACAGGGATTACTATTATGTTTGTCATGTACCTTCATGGTACGTTAGGAGCACAACTAGCAGCAGAATTTGGCGTGCATAATACAGCAGATAGTTTACTGCAAATGGGACAAGACCCGACGACAAATATTAGGTAGCAGAAACTAGTACCAACTAACCCTTAAACATGAAAATTCGGCACATTACAAATTTTGTCCTGATCATTACCGGATTACTGATTGTGACTATTATCAGTAATTGGATGGGTAAACAGGCTTATTCCTGGCTTCCTCCCCAAGCAGCAGCAGAATCTCATCTGATTGATGAGTTAATTAGCTTTTTGGTAACTTTAGGAGCTTTCATTTTCTTCGGAGTTACAGGAACTCTACTGTACTCAATTACCTTCCACCGAGCTAAAAGGGAAGACATCAGTGATGGTCCCCCAATTGAAGGTAATATCGCTTTAGAAGTGATTTGGACAGTTATCCCCATTATGTTGGTGCTATGGATTGCGAATTATAGCTACCAGATATATGAACAAATGGGGATACAAGGACCAAGTACACTAGTACATATACATAATCCTTTAGGAATGGAATCAGCCTACGCCGCAGCTGACGTAAATCCTGAAGCATCTGAAATACCTGAAACACCTGAAACAATAAATGTCCTCGCCAAGCAATGGGCTTGGGTTTTCCATTATCCCGAAAAGAACATTACTAGTACTGAATTACATTTACCTAGCGATCGCCGCGTAAATCTAGTTTTGGAATCAGCAGACGTACTACATGGATTTTACGTTCCCGCCTTCCGCCTGAAACAGGACGTAGTTCCTGGTCACAAAATTGACTTTGAATTTACCCCGATCCGTCCTGGTAAATATCGACTCACCGACTCCCAATACAGTGGGACTTATTTTTCCACAATGACAGCAAAAGTGATTGTGGAATCACCCAGCGAATACCAAAAATGGTTAGCTAAAGCCGCGACGGCAAAACTCACTCCAGCACCCAATCAAGCAGCGGCTGAATATGCACAAACAGTACATCAGTCTGTCAGAACTGGCTGGACTACTGTTAAACCCGCAGCGCCTCCCCTCGTTAATTATTCTGGTTAACCAAATCCACTGAAATCCACTGAAATCAACCAATTAAATGACTAACATCCCCATTCACGGAATTGGTATTCCCAGTCAATCAATACCCGAATCTCCGGGGGACTGGAAACGATATTTTAGTTTTAGTACAGACCATAAGGTGATTGGTATTCAATACCTGGTGACATCTTTTATCTTCTTCTTAGTTGGCGGAATTTTCGCCATGGTTTTGCGGGGGGAACTGATTACTCCCGAAGTAGACTTAATTGACCGTACCGTATACAACGGAATGTTCACCATGCACGGAACAGTCATGTTGTTCCTGTGGACATTTCCTTCACTAGTAGGACTGGCTAACTATCTCGTACCAATCATGATTGGAGCGCGAGACATGGCCTTTCCCCGCCTCAACGCCGTCGCCTTCTGGATGGTTCCTGTGGTGGGTATACTCCTCATGTCTAGTTTCTTTGTTCCTGGAGGACCTGCTCAAGCTGGTTGGTGGTCTTATCCGCCAGTGAGCGTGCAAAATCCCACAGGTAATTTGATTAATGGTCAGCTGCTCTGGTTATTAGCAGTTGCGATATCAGGCGTGTCCTCAATTATGGGGGCGATTAACTTTGTTACCACCATTGTCAAAATGCGCGCTCCGGGGATGGGATTTTTCCGAATGCCATTGTTTGTCTGGGCTGTATTTAGCGCCCAAATTATTCAATTATTCGGACTTCCTGTACTCACAGCTGGCGCAGTCATGCTGTTGTTTGACTTAACTGTGGGTACAGCTTTCTTTGACCCCACTAGAGGGGGAAACCCAGTTATGTTCCAGCATTATTTCTGGTTCTATTCTCATCCAGCAGTTTACGTGATTATTCTGCCTATTTTTGGGATCTTCTCAGAAATATTCCCAGTTTATGCCCGTAAGCCTCTTTTTGGTTACAAAGTAGTGGCTATTTCCTCAATGTTAATCGCCGTCGTGAGCGGGATTGTCTGGGTTCACCATATGTATGTGAGTGGGACACCTGCTTGGATGCGGTTAATTTTCATGTTGACTACTATGTTTGTCTCCATCCCCACAGGGATTAAGGTATTTGCTTGGGTAGCAACGATTTGGGGAGGGAAACTGCGGTTAAATACACCAATGCTATTCGCCTTGGGTGGTTTGATCATGTTTGTCTTTGCTGGGATTACAGGAATCATGCTCTCTTCTGTCCCAGTAGATGTTCACGTCAACAATACCTACTTTGTCGTAGGTCACTTCCACTATGTGCTTTATGGAACCGTAACAATGGGGTTATATGCAGCCCTATATCACTGGTTTCCGAAAATGACTGGTCGGATGTACTCCGAAGGTTGGGGTAAAGTACATTTTTATCTGACATTTATTGGGACTAACATCAACTTTTTCCCGATGCATTATCTAGGATTACAAGGGATGTTACGCCGAGCAGCTTCCTATGCTCCAGAATTAACCAACTGGAATGTAGTCGCCAGTATTGGTGGATTCCTTTTGGGAGTATCTACATTACCCTTCATTTTCAACATGGTGATCTCTTGGATGCAAGGGGAAAAAGCACCTAGTAATCCTTGGCGGGCGATCGGTTTAGAGTGGATTATTTCTTCTCCACCACCTGTAGAAAACTTTGAAGAAATTCCCGTTGTGATTAGCGAACCTTATGGCTATGGGAAATCGGAACCTCTAATTTCCTCAGGACATTAATTAGCAGGGGGTAGCTTAGATGCTCCCCTACACCCTACATCCTACACTCTACACCCTCATGGATACCTCTCTCACCCCAGATATACATCACGCTGCTGGTCACGCTCATAGTGAACATGGTCATGATGTAGAAGGCAGTAAAATGTTTGGTTTTATTGTTTTTCTGCTTTCTGAAAGCGTAATTTTTCTCAGTTTCTTTGCTGGCTACGCTATTTACAAAACCACTAGCGTTAACTGGCTACCTGCTGGTGTTTCCGGGTTAGAAATTAAAGACCCTACTATCAATACAGTAATTCTGGTTTCTAGCAGTTTTGTGATTTTCCTAGCAGAAAAAGCTCTACATCGCAAAAATCTGTTCAATTACCGTCTGCTGCTATTAACCACAATGTTAATGGGTAGTTATTTTTTATATGGACAAGCAGTGGAATGGAGGAGCCTAGAATTTGGGTTTACTTCGGGTATATTTGGCGGATTGTTCTATTTACTCACTGGTTTCCACGGATTGCATGTTTTGACAGGTATTCTTTTACAGTCAATTATTTTAATCCGTTCCTTCCTCCCTGGTAATTATGATAACGGTCAGTTTGGAGTTGATGCAACTTCCCTATTTTGGCACTTTGTAGACGTTATCTGGATTATTTTGTTTATTCTGATTTATGTTTGGCAGTGATTTGACAATAATCAACATTTCGGTTCGTAGTTAACTACGAACCTTTTTTAGTAATTATAAAAATACATAAAAATGTAAAAGTGTAAATTACGCAGCATTAGCCATTAGTCTTACTGCTGGTCTATCAGTATTAGTCGGCAAGCGGAAATAACTCATTGGTAATGTTACAATTGCCACAGTATTACCAATCATATCAGAAAACTCAACGCTATAACCTGTTTCTTTTCCGAGGATATGATGTTGTTCGACTACCGTGCCAATATCTCCAGCATATAGATTTTCTTCAGGAAAATCACACAATAAAATTACATCTGAGTAAAGGGTAAAATTCATCAGTTTGATATTTATTTTGGATTATTGGGTTGACACAAGGCAACCCAACTTCTAAAAAGCTATCTTTATATTAGCTAGACTGAATCTGAATTATTAGCTTGCGCATCTGATTCTATATAAGTGTTGCTGATGAACTCGCTAGCTCTAGCACTGGGAACTAATTTCCAACCTGCTTTTAAGAGTTTTTGATAGGTAGCCCAACCTTTAGAACCGCCAGGTATGCGGTAATCAGGAACCGAATATTGAGGAAAGGCTGTGTAAGGACGCCAAGGTTGTCCAGGTCCAGCCTGTAAATGCAAAATTTTCTCTCCATCACTACCCGACGAAGACAACCAGCACATTTGTTGATGCATGGCAAACTCCTTTGTGTTAGCCTCATGGCTATATAAGTGGGATATGACTAAATTAAAATAATCTAAAAAAGCCGACTCTGGTAAACGTTCGTCCATGGAATCGGAAGATCAATGGTGACAAAAAGGAGAAAAGTCTTTGTCTTTAATTTTTTCTTCCAGTGCTATATCTCTTAATGTTAGATGCGGTTTTTACGATTGTGTGTAACAACAGCTACTTTTTTAGGTAAAACGGCAAAAATTTTATTAATTTATGTAAATAACAATTGACGAAAAGCCCAAATCGCTCATTCTACCGTGTGATACAAAAGGTAAATCAGTAACCTGTAATGAAATTTACTCCTTTAACTAGCGGTAACAGTACAGTACTACCTACATAGATATAAAAAATAGCAATTTGTAAAATAATTAATCATTTTAATTGATACTTCCAGTATGGATGTATAGTATATACGATAACAAACTGTACTAGTAAGAAGCAGCTTCTGTACTAGGTGATAAATGCTTGTTCACTGATTAAAAAATTTAGGGATTTAGCTATGTCAGAAAGTAGATACGCAGGTTTTTGGACAAGAGTAGCAGCATCTTTACTAGATTGTATTATTACTGGTATAATTGGAATACTAGTTAACTTCTTAGTTATTGCTGTTTTAAAAAATACTAGCACTACACTAGCAACTAGTAATTTCATTGATCTCATTATTGTTTGGCTTTATTATGCTTTGCAGGAAAGCTCACCCAAACAAGCAACTCTAGGTAAACAAGCTCTAGGAATTTATGTAACTGATTTGGATGGTAACCAAATCACTTTTCTGAAAGCGACATTAAGATATTTCGCCAAAATTCTTTCTACTTTAATTTTATTTATTGGCTATATCATGGTGGCGTTTACTGAGAAAAGACAGGGATTACACGATATGATCGCTGGTACTTTAGTCTTGAAAAGACAATAAACAGATTTAAGAAATAACTAACTGGCGATCGCTATACCTATCACATAAATGGCGATCGCCTATAATATTACCAAGCCCTTCAGGCAGGGAACAGGGAACAGGGAACAGGGAACAGCAAGATTTTGCTCCAGCCGGAGCCGCTCCGCCTCCGGGGTAAGACAGCCCCTAAATTTATTTATGAAAAGAAATAAAACATTTTTTTCTTTCCGGCGAAGCGCAAGAAAAAAATACATCCTTATACAAATCCCCTAATTTTAATTATGGTGATTTCCCTGTTCCCTGTTCCCTGTTCCCCGTTCCCTGTTCCCTCTTAATTATAGAGTGACTACTCTGCAAACCAAGACCGGAGCGATCGCACTGCGTCAACTTCATCATCTTTAGCCTGTTCCAAAAAAGCGTAAAGTCTTTCCTTGGGGACTTGGGGAAAAGTAGGACTCGACGGAACTTCCACATAATCGCCGTCCTGTAATTGATAAATCAGCCATACTTTGCCATTGAAGCGCCAAAATTCCGGTACACCTATAGTCGCATAGAATTTGTTTTTGTCAATATCGGTGTGGGTAATATCTACTTCCACGACTAAATCTGGCGGAGGGTCTTGAGCAAAATTGACATTACGTCCTTTAACAAGAGGTTGATTTTGGATATAGTAGGCATTATCTGGTTCAGATCCCTTTTTCAGAAGTGGATAGTTCATCGTTGTTGAACCCATTGTTTTTATCCGCATTCCCATGAGTTCAATCAGCGTCCGAATAAAACATTCGATTAATCGACCGGAAAATTCATGGTCTTCTAAGGGCATAGTGATTTCCAAAATTCCCTCATCGTAGGTCAAACGAGAGCCGCGAGACTGGGGTAAGGCTTGAAGAATTTGCAGATAGCCATCCCACGACACCCCCCGAATGACCACGCGCCGTTCACCAATAGATTTTTGCAGTTGTGTTGTAAATTCTGGTGCAGCAATAACCACAATTGACCTCTTTGTGGAGATAATATTAATGGGTTAAGCTGAGATTAACATAATCAGTCACTATATTAAAGGTAAACTTGAGAAAGGTTGGTGCAGTTATGGCTAGAAAGTCGAAGGGTTTTCAAGAGTTGGTGAAGAAAGAAAAGAGTTCCCAGAATAATCATAAAAGTATGGAGTCACTCAAGCAAAAAATGTCAGAGGGGGTTTTTGGCAAATTAGGTGCAACTATGGTGATAGCACCTAAGGGTGTACCAAAAATGTCAGAAGCTTTGCACGAGCTTGTTAATCCCTACCTCAAGTCTGAATATGACTTGAAAAGACGCCAAGCTTTATTTAGTTTGGGGGCGATCGCCTGGAATGCTTCCTTAATGTCTGAACAATCAATGCTTGATAAGTTTTTGACCGAAAGCTTGCTAAGTCATGATTCAGAGAGTCAACAAGATGTGAGAAAGTTGATTGATGAACTCATAGCTAGAAAAATCAAGTATTTCTCTCATATTAAACGCTTGATCGTGAACTTTGAAGTCACAGAAAGCAGAGATGAATATCATCTTTCTGTCGCTTCAACTGAAGTAGAACATCTTAAGAAACAAAGCTGATTTTTCAGTACAATGAGAATATAAATATATATTGGGTATGCTTATGAACAAGCTTTACGGAGGCATCGATCCGAGAGATATTCCTACATACTCTATTTATGATGCTGCTCGGTATTTACGTATTCCATCGGGTACGATCCGATCTTGGACAGTTGGGCGTTATTATCACACGAAAAGTGGTTCTAGCTTATTTCAGCCTCTGATTGCAATTAAAGACCTGAAACCAAAGCTACTTTCGTTTACCAATTTAATTGAAATTCACGTTCTGCGAGCAATTCGCAAACACCATAAAATTGATTTAGACAAGGTGCGAACCGCCTTAGGTTTTGTTGGTGAGCAATTTCGGTTACCTTACCCTTTAGCTAGTGAGCAATTCCATACTAATGGCGTTGATCTATTTATTGACAAATATGGTTCTCTAATTAATGCTTCTGAGCGTGGACAAGGTGAATTAAAAAATGCTCTTAATGCTCATCTGCAAAGAATTGAGTCAGATGATACTGGGTTGGCGATTAAGCTTTATCCATTTACCAGATCTCACGAGGAAGGAAACCCTCGCATAGTTATTATTGATCCCCGAATTGCATTTGGTCGTCTTGCGATCGCTGGGACAGGAATTTCTACCAGTGTATTAGCAGAGCGTTATCACGCAGGTGAATCTATGGATGATTTAGCTGAAGATTACGGATGCGATCGCCTGAAAATTGAAGAAGCTATTCGCTGCGAGCTACCGATGGCTGTATGAGATAACCTGAGCCAATTACCTTTTTATAGATCGTTATACTAAAATAAAGCATGATCAAAAATCATGACTATTATTAATTTCAGGATCAGGAAGATAAGCATATAAATTGGAGATATTGCACTATGAACGTTCACCTTGGAGAAACACTTGATAAATTTGTCGTTGAGCTTATTGCTAGTGGTCTCTACCAGTCAGAAAATGAGGTTATTCGAGAAGGACTAAGACTACTCAAAGAACGCGAAGATTTACGCAAGTTAAAGTTGCAAGAACTACGTCGAGAAATTTACAAAGGGATCGACCAGCTTGAGCGAGGAGAGTTTAGTACTTACACATCCTCACAGGAACTTGCTGAAGAAATTAAGGCGCTAGGGCGGAAAAAGCTTATATCCTCAAGAAATAACTTATAAACTTGATGTCAATCCGAATTACTACTGAGGTAATATCGTTTTCAACCACTTTTGACATAGTTTTTACAAATGTTAAATTAGCTAAAGAGCCTACTAGTTAAGGCTTTCAGCTTTTTCAGTAAAGTTTATCCCCCCTTAACGATTACTCTTGGGGTTGGCTACTGCACTAAAATTTTTGGTACCTATTATGTATACTTCCATGACCTCTTATATATTTAAAGTTGCTTTAAGCAGTAAGAAGCTCCCTATCAATTTTGTGCAGGTATAGTCGGAATACTAGGTAAAGCACAACACCAAAAGGTAATAGTGGCTCCTAAGCTTTCCAATTCTTCTTTAAGAAATACGCAACTTGAAATAGCCAAATGGAAATCACTACTAGAATATTTTTTATCTTCAATTTTCCTAATAATATTATCACCAAAACCAAAGGTTACATAACATTCGCAGTCTTTATCCTCGGTTTTAGAGCAAACGAGGTTTTGTAAACATATATATAAATTTTGGTTAAAAGTTTCTGAAATAATTCTAGCACAATTAATCCAGTATTTAAAAAACTCACCTTCGCGGTTTTCCTTAAAGACTTTACATAATTTTAAACCATTTTTTAGATCTAAGTAGTTTCTAATATCAATATGGTTATTATCAATGAATTCAATGAAATCAATAGCATTTTTTTTATTTTGGTCTTCTATAAAGAGATCCCTGTAAATGGATGTAGGTATAAGGTTTTCAATTTCTCTTACATTGAGGATATAAACTTTACATAAGTGTTGTTTAGGATTATGTGCTCTAGATACGTCCCTTGCTGTATTGCCAGGACTTAATTTAGGTGCTTTTTTATCACTGTCAAGTATACAAAGGCAAAAATTCTGTTCGCCGGATTGTATTTGTTGAAATACCTGAGTTGTTGTTCCACCACCACCATGCCTAGATTCACACCTAATGTGAATATTTCCTAGTGTATTTGACTTTATGTAGGTATCAGCTACCCTTTTGTAAAAGGATACATCATCAAGGTTTTCTGCTAGAAGGATGGTAGGGGAATGAATTGATAGATACGACGAGAAATATTCTATACAAACCAGAATAAAATGAAATCCATCTATCTCAACAAATTCAAGTATATTCTCTAAAACAACTTTTACTTGGGTACGCATCACATGACGATACGAGTGTATTATTGGCAAATTATTATATATATCTTTATAAACTTCTTGAGCTAGTTTAGAAAGAGAATCACAAGTTGCTAAGTATTTAATAACTTCTCTATCTCCTAAAACTATATGGTAGCCTAATCGTCTGGAGTGAGCAATTAAATCTAATGCATGGATTACGTTTTGATTGTGCTGTATACCGTTGAGTAGAGATGGATCAAGAATTAAAAGCATATTATATGTTATATTAAATAATATCAGGCTCAAAAAAACCTAGTGGCCAATTTATTAAAAATCCATCTTCGTCGTACTTGGATAGTATTATATTAACTTTTTGTTCTGCAATTTCCCTGTTAAAAATAACAACATTAACATCCTCATTACTAAAATTCTTGTTTGCGATTTGATGACCAAGTCGGTTAATGAGTGTTTCGCTATGTGTCTCAATGATCAAGCGTAAATCTATTCCTAATTCCCTAGAAGATTTGATAGTCGTAATAAAAGAGTCTGCTAGCAAAGCTTGTAACTTTGGATGGAGGTGCAATTCGGGTTGTTCTATTGCAAAAACTATTGGTAAATTATAATCTAACCTGTCTAATTTCTTACATAACCACCATAGTTGGGTTAGTATTGGTAGTATCTGTGAAAAACCAAAACCACTATCAGCTAAGTTTATTTCGCTCTGTGAGTCGTTTTCAAGAATCTTCAGTGAAACTAGTTCGTTAAATGATCTGACACAAACTGAAAACCCAAAATTTTCTTTAGTCCAACGGGCGAAATCAGCTTGATTATCAACATTTAAACTTTTAATAAATACTGTTAGATTCTTCCCTTGAGAGTCTACATCTTTTACTGCTAAATCCTGAGAGCGATAATATCTTTCTGCTGTTGCTCTCACAGGACCTAAATAACTAATATTAAGTGCAAATCTAGAGATATATTCGTCACAAGAAGAACAAATAATTGCTGTAGAGTTTGCGATTATTAAGTCTCTTAAGTGCTTGTACTCACTATTATCCTGATTCCAATTACTAACATTTTTTGTCCAGATTTTCCCGCCTCCATTTTCTTTCTTTATGCTAGAAAGCATTATTTGTGATGAGCCGATACCTAAACTTTTCATTAATGATGCTATCCTAGCTTGACTAGCATTATGGCTTACTAAATCTTTAATTTTCTTTTTCAGATTTTCCGAAAAAAGATAGTTTCTACCCCTTGCAGTATAGTAAGCAAAATATCTATTATCGTATTCTTTATTTATCCAAAATAATTGAGGTAGAAAACTTCCTGTCTGATCAATTCTTAGCTGTAATTCCTGATTTAAGAAATTATTTTCATTAACTAGAAATTTTGTAACTTCTCCTGTTGGACTGATTTCAATAATCACACAATGATCTGAAATAAAGATAGATATTTCTTTACAAAATGTTACGTTTAAATTTTCCTCCGCAGCAGTCATTTTGATCTCAATCGTTACATCAATATCTTCTATAAGACGTAAAGAATGGTATAAACTCAACCATAAGTTCCTATGTGTAATGTTAGCTGTTGAAGGTATTTTAAACTTATAAGAAAAAGAAATTTCCTTGTTAGAACTTTTATTATTTAAAGCTTCGTTAAAGTTACCAAGATCAACAAGATCACCGTACCATAAAATTGGTCCAGTAGTTTTAGCTAATACACTTTGTTTTATTAAAGGAAATGACCTCAAGAAAGTGCTCTTCCCTGAACTATTTCCTCCTAATAAAAAAGTGATAGGCTTAATTTGTATAAAGTCAGTATCTTCTAAATTCCTTAAGTTTTTAAATCTAACAGCGTCCATAAATATATAAAATTATGTATTGTACTGTCCTCTTTATGCCAGGGCTAGTGTATCTTAACAATCATTGATAAAAAAAGATAACTTGTAAGTCGCTTGCAGAGTAAGCATTTAATACTAAAATTAACCACAATTTATCTAGTAAATTCTTCAGAAGCAACGGTTCACCATGGTTTTACTTCGATTTTATGTCAGTCACTCATCTGTAATATAGTATCATACATCTTGGGTAATTTTATAGCGGGAAGGGAGTAAGAAAAATTCTTGATTCCTTATATAAACGAATTGAAGCATTAACAATCAGGAAAAATATTTCTTTCGTCTTAACTCTAAATAGCTGATTTTAATTAAGTACGAAGACTAAAATAATCCTAACTATGTGAAGTTATGTGAAATGGGTGAAACTAGCTGGCGTTCTAGATTTATTGCGCTAAAGCGCAACTACTAACAAATAGGTTTATTTTTGCTCTCCTACTTAAGTTATTCTGTGTCTAGTAGGGTATAGATATGATGTTTCCTTAAAATATCTTCCTTCTTTTCCCTACACCCTACACCCTACACCCTACACCCTAATTAATTAATTCAGCTCGCGGTTTAAAAGTTTCAATTTGTCTTAGTTTTTCATAAAGCTCCCGTTCCTCACTGCTGAGATTTTTGGGAGTAACTATTTGAATTTCCACTAATTGGTCCCCTCTAGAACCATTTTCCCCGATATAGCCTTTATTCGCTAGACGGAATTTTTGACCGGACCTGACACTAGGAGGAATATTCATTTTAACTGGACCATCAAGGGTAGGAGCTTCTATTTGTCCACCCAAAGTAGCTTCACTAGGAGTAACAGGTACTTGACAGAAAATATTAACGCCTTCTATTTTAAATAACGGATGGGGATCAACAGTAATCTTTAAATAGAGGTCACCACCACCAATACCTTGATTTCTCAGGCGGATAGTTTGACCTGTAAACATTCCTGCGGGCATATTTACTTCTAGCGATCGCCCATCTTCCAGACGAATGCGCTCATTTCCCCCCAGATATGCTTTTTCTAAAGGTAAGGTCAATCTTGCTTCTATATCTCTACGACTAGTACGAGGTGAAGGATTGACCGTATAAGCGACTTTGGTTCTGGGAGTCCGAAACGGGTCGCTATTGGGAGTATCACCTGTCCCAGATTTTTGGTCTTGACTACTGACACCAATGACTTGATTAATGAAACTTTCAAAATCAGAAAATTCGCTAGGGTCTACATCAGGATTATTCCCAGTTCGACCGCTAGGACGATTATTCCAGGTTTTTGATTTTGGGGGTTGTTTATTTCCCGCAAAGCCTTTCTGTTTCCAGTAGCGACTAAATTGGTCATACTGCGATCGCCGAGTTGAATCAGAAAGGATCTCATAAGCCTCACCAATAGTCTTAAATTTTTCTTCAGCTGCTTTGTTACCTGGATTCAAGTCAGGATGATATTGTCTAGCTAACCGGCGATAAACTTTTTTAATTTCCTCATTAGAAGCATCCTTAGGTACTCCCAAAATCTCGTAATAGTCGCGAAAATTCTGCAAATTTTGCATAATCTGTAAGTTAATTAGGGTGTGGGGTGTGGGGTGTAGGGTGTAGGGTTAATCAGCTTTATATTTGGTAACCTGAGTAAATTTTTCTTTCCCCACACCCAACACCAAATAACCTTTTTCAAGCTTTACCATTCATCATCGTCATCCCAATTATCTTGATAACTAGGGCGTTTCTTGCGTGGAGGACGATTATCATAGTTAGAACCACGATTATCTTGACCTGGATCTCGGTTGTAATCTCGGTTGTAGTCTTTGTTGTAATCTCGGTTATAGTCCCTGTTATAGTCTTTATTCACGTCCCTACCATAGGAATCCCTATCCCGATAGTTATCTCTAGGGGAATCCCTGTCTCGGTCTTTGTCACCAGAGAAGATGTCCTTAATAGCGTCAAATAAATTTTCATCTTCATCTTCAGCATAAAACTCACGGACTTCTCGATTCAATTCATACAAAGCGTCTTGGAGATCGGCATAAGCTTGGTCAATACCACGATCATTATTGTCCTTTAAACTTTGTCGTAGTTCACGAGAAATTTGATCAATGCTTTGGCGACGATAACGAGCAAATTGCATTCCCATTTCCAGAGCTACTTCCCGCAGTTGTCGTTCTGCTTGGAGAATTAACGCTTCAGACCGAGTCCGTTTTTCCACCCTTTCTTTCCGCTCTCGGTCAACTTCCGAGTATTTCTGGGCTTCTTGAATCATCCGGTTGATTTCTGACTCACTTAAGGTAGATGCTCCTTGAATCGTAATACTTTGCTCCCTCCCAGTAGTACGGTCTAATGCTGTAACCTGCAAAATTCCATTAGCATCAATATCAAAAGATACTTGTATTTGGGGTACACCTCTGGGTGCTGGTGGAATACCATACAACTTAAATCTACCTAAAGACTTATTATTTGCTGCCATTTCCCGTTCACCCTGGACAACATGAATTTCTACAGTATTTTGGTTATTTTCTGAGGTAGAAAAGATATCAGAGCGCCTGACTGGTATAGTAGTATTCCGAGGAATGAGCTTTTTCATCAATCCACCGATGGTTTCTAATCCCACAGATAATGGTGTGACATCTAACAGCAGCACATCTTTCATTTCACCTGCGAGAATACCCGCTTGAATAGCAGCACCTACTGCTACCACCTCATCGGGATTAACATTCTCGTTGGGTTGGGTGCCAATTAAGTCTCGCACTAGTTGCTTGACCATTGGTATTCTAGTTGAGCCGCCTACTAGTACAACTTCTTCAATGTCTGCGGGGGAAAGTCCGGCATCTTTTAGCGCCCGTTTAACTGGTGTGCGTAGTCGTCCTACCAAATCGCCACAGAGTCCCTCAAATTGGGAGCGAGTCATCCGAGTTTCCAGATGCTTTGGTCCATCTTCTGTAGCAGTAATAAATGGTAAATTAATCTCCGTCACACTGACGGCGGAAAGTTCTATTTTCGCTTTTTCTGCTGCTTCAATCAGCCTTTGTAAAGCTTGGCGATCGCGCCTTAAATCTACTCCTTCTGTATCTAAAAACTCTTGTGCCAACCAATCAACTATTTTTTGGTCAAAATCATTACCGCCTAATTGTGTATCTCCACTAGTAGATTTAACTTCAAATACACCATCACCAACTTCCAGAATTGAGACATCAAACGTACCCCCACCCAAATCAAAAACCAGAATAGTTTCTGCAGCACCACGATTTAACCCATAAGCCAAAGAAGCTGCGGTGGGTTCGTTGAGAATTCGCAATACTTCTAATCCAGCAATTCTACCAGCGTCACGAGTAGCTTGGCGTTGTGAGTCGTTAAAATAAGCCGGAACAGTAATTACAGCCCCAGTTACAGGTTCTCCCAAATAACGACTAGCATCCTCAGCCAATTTTTTCAGCACCATGGATGAAATTTCCTCTGGAGCGAAATCTTTACTCAAACGCGGACAAGCAATCTTAATATTACCCACTTCATCTTTGCGGATAGTATAGGGTATACGTTTAGAATCAGGACTCAGTTCGCCATATTTTCTACCAATGAAGCGTTTAACTGCGAAAAAAGTATTTTGGGGGTTAAGGACAGTTTGTCGTCGTGCCATTTGTCCGACTACCCTTTCGCCTTCCTTGCTGAAACCGATTACCGAGGGTGTTGTGCGCATTCCTTCTGCATTGGCAATCACCACCGGCTTGCCACCCTCCATTACGGCGACTACTGAGTTGGTTGTACCCAAGTCGATGCCGACTACCTTGCCCATGCGTTGATCTTCTCCAATACGTGTCTTAATATATTTATTATGATTTGTTAGGGCTACCTCTAGCATGATGCTAAACGATGAAACCCCTCTTATGGTATAATAATAGTCGTTAAAGTAGGAAGGGTGGGACTTTTAGCCGGAGGTACTACTTGCACAATCTAGGATAGCATTCACAATTGTTAATGCACCTAAGTAGCAGCAATTTTTCTGGGGATCTATATAAGAATATATTTCCCAGCAATCTGCTTTATAGGAAAGTGTGGAAATCCGCACTTTAAATGAGATCCAAAATTTATAATAAAAATTTACAGTATTAAGCTATACAGTAAAAGACTTTTATTCCCGACTCCCGCTATAGCAGGTAGATGAAAATAATCATTTACTATTAATCAACTACTAACTATAATTCTGACGCTGTTTGTGGAGCAATTATTTCACCACTACCTAATTTGAATAATACTTCGTGTTCGGTAATTAATTCATTCAGTTCTTTAACTTGCAGATTCATTTGTTCACAAGCCTGGCGTAATTCTTGGGTAAATTTGCTGATATCATTACCATAGCCACATTGATAAGCAGCTATTTCAACTCCTTGTTTGGCATTTGCTCTAGCGCAGTCCACTAATTCTGTACTGTGTAATGGTGTTGGAGAAGCCATAGATTAAGGGGAAAATAAAGTACGCAAGAATTTCAATTACTACTGTAGGGTTTATCCTCAGCATCTAAAGTTAAATTTAACGTTTATTGATTGCTTTTTTGATCTTTCATAATAAATAAACAAATGGTATTTTTCCCCTCTCAAAAGTATGAGATTTATTGAAACACAGTTTTGATTCAGCTGGCTTGAGACATGGGGGTAAGGGGACGGCGAATTTATTCGCTGTCCCCTTACAGGGATGGATAAGTAGAGGTATAGTACTTATCCATTTGTCTATATATCGAGAGTGCCTTGCTACTCTAGTAATGTTAGCTGACGCTTATGCCTCTCCACCAAATATTCTGAAAGGCTTCTATAGATATGCTACGGGAGCCTTAGCTAGAATTTAGTTATGTTTATGGTGATGATGATGATGATGATGTGAGTTACTTTGCTGTGCAGCTCCAGGATGTGCAGCGAGCATCAAAGTGACACCAGCTAAACCCAATGCTAGTAATACTTTCTTCATGATTGTGACGTAGAAATAGTGTGTAAACGTAATAATAACTGTCAGGAAATATAATTCCCAATACTAAAAGTCATGTTACTAAGGTCATATCAGCTTCTGTAAGTTTATCGCTCCAAGAGAGAGGCGATTCACTGAAGATAATTAGAACGGTGTAACTCCAGTAGTTTTGCCGTTCTTGCCCGATTTTTCCTAGACTCTGATTTTGGCGAAGGTATTGGTTATAATAGGAGAATTGTTACTTTATGAAGCCAGTAAAATTACTTATATGATAAGTAAGAAATTGAACCACCTAACTATATCTCAGACAGTCAAAGCAATGCGTCGCCGGCCTATCTCTCTAAGCCTAATTCTCATTGCTCCCTTCATCCTGCAGATAGTTGTTGTTGTGGGCGTGACTAACTATCTCTCAATTCGTAATGGGCAAAAAGCAGTTAATGATGTAGCAACTCAATTACAGACTGAAATTAGTACAAGAGTGACGCAGTATCTCGGTTCATACTTAGAAACTCCTCATCTGATTAATCGGATGAATGTAGATGCTGTTCGTCTCGGTAAATTAGATGTACAAGATTTGTCTGCAGTAGAGCACCACTTGTATTTTCAATTATTACAATTTGACTTTAAATTGAGTACACACTTTGCCAATTTACACCGAGATGTTATAGCTGTTGCAAATACCAGCCAACTGTTTCCCACATCCGAGAAAATATTTTACTTTATATCATATGGTTCATCTCACCATCAATACTCTATATTTTCTATAGATAGTAATGGTAATCATCGCAAATTGTTAACGACAGCTTCTGGATATAATGTCACAACTAAAGACTGGTATCAAAAAGGACTAAAAACTACACAGCCAGGATGGAGTGATATTTTTATAGTTACTAATAATACAACTCTTGCTATTGATGCCTACCGTCCGGTTTTTGATCAGTATCATCATCAATTAGGTATATTTTCTGCTAATGTTTATCTTTTAGATATCAGTAAGTTTTTACAAAATCTGCAAGTTGGAAAATCAGGCAGAATTTTCATTGTTGAACGGAGTGGAAAGCTAGTAGCAAGTTCTCAAAAGAATGCGATAGTTTTTTCGACTAGTC
>Ga0116231_10001050_pt1 | contig 54579 bp, 37 predicted proteins | sample S1TSphgellanicum_2_FD_89695 | JGI IMG/M metagenome (GOLD analysis project Ga0116231, IMG submission 89695) | Host-associated microbial communities from peat moss isolated from Minnesota, USA - S1T2_Fd - Sphagnum magellanicum MG | ecosystem: Host-associated > Plants > Peat moss > Unclassified...
AAAAAAAAAAAAAAAAGATTATGGGCTGTCCAAGGCCTAAATTTATTTTTTCTGATCTACAAAATCTTTTACCTCAAAAAATCAGTTTGCCCTTGTTTTCTTTTTTCTCTGGAGTCAGTTACATCTGGGGACGCTCCATAGGGAACGGGTAATGATTGGAAAAATCTTCCAAGCACTGTCCACACAGATAGACACCACCACTGTTGCTTTTTCAGGCGTAACTGAAAATGACCTGCTGTAGGCGAGTGTTTGCCTTGGTTGCCTTGCCCTGCCCTGTTTGTCACCACAGACAAATAGACACCATGTTTGCTTTTATATATAGGATCCAGACCAATCTCTAAATGACCACCATGTCAGAAAAAATAGTACAATGCAAATTATCGCAATGCATGGGGTTGAAATGGACATGACTTTTTTTTGTGTGTTTTCTGCCAATGTCAAAGGGCACCTAATTAGTGGCTACCAAGTACTTTTTTATCTTTATCTTCAAGTAAAATGGCACCTAGTGACCATCAAGTGTTTTCTATTAATTAACTAAGGTGATCTTACACCAAGTGGCCTATGAATGTTTTTCTTTTGTCAACTAAAATGATCTTTCATTTTATGGCCATGACATTGTTTTCCCAAGTTGGCCTATGTGAACTTTCACTTGGTGGCCCCCAGGTGCCATTTTATTTCATTTTCAAATAAAATGGCACTTGGCGACCACCATGTGTTTTTTTTCAAAATTTCACTAGGTGGCTACCAAGTTATTCTTTACTCTCAATCTCACGATATGGCATTTTTTATTCATTGGTGCAATTTTGTTTTCTTATGTCTTCAATGTCATATGTTTGATTTTTTTCATTGGTCTTCAACATTTATTCTTTCTATTTTTTATATTAGTTATGGGGCTTTATACTTGAGTTTGCTATTATCTTGAGTCATTGTGTATTGTTTTTTTAGTTAGTTGATGCTTGTTGGTGCTATGATGTTTAAAGTATGTGAAGTTTAGAATGCGAAACTTGGAGCATGGAAAGGAAGAGTTCAAGCTTTGAAGCCATTATTAATGAAATGCCATTTTCTAATTCACTAGGTTGTTAGTTGTAATTAGGTTTAGGAAAGCTTTACCAAGTTGAAGAATTTGATCTATGGATTTGAAGTTGTGCCATGATATGTTCGTTTTAGTAGCTGTTCCAGCCTTTTGAATCAAAGGGAAAGGAAGGCTAAAGCAGTTGTTACTATTGAGCTGTGGACAAGCTAATCTACGCTGCTCGTGAATGTACAGTGTGCAATTCAAAGGTCATCCGCAGATACATACTCTGTCCTCTCATAGTTTACTGGACAGCAATTCTCGAAGCTCTTTGGCATTCTGTAGCTTATGGCATGAAGGCTGGCAAGCAGTGATGGCTTGGCCACTTTCTCAAAAGTTTTGGGTCAGCTTCAGAGTTGAGATTCACACAGAAGCTTTCAAACAGGCCATGACTAATCTAGGCCTGGGAGTGACAACCAAAAAAAAATGAAACCTGCCAGAAATACTAAAAACAGGGAGAGAAGTACATAAAACATCCATCTGAGAGACACCATCACTTCGCATCATAGCTTCAGGCAGAAGCCAGATAGGAGCCCATTTCACTCAATTTTCCAAAGTTTTCCTGAGAATCAACTCAATTTTTGCCACACTCTTGAGAGTATTGATTTACCCTCTAGGGAAATTCCAGAGCAACAAGAACTTTGACATTGACCTATATTGAGGTTTCTCTCTACAAGGAGAGTTCAGCAAACACAGTGGTTTTGAGATTCAGAGGAAATAGCTCAAACACAAAGCCAAGTGGCACTATAATGTCTAAGCTTTTGACTCAAGTCACAAGCTGGTGGCATCAAGGCACCGCAACAGCTATTGATGTTGAGAGAATTGATAGTAGAAAAATTTGCATGAAAAAACAATCTAGTAATGGGTATAAGTGAAAGCATATCCAAGTAGTGGAGCAAACAAATCAAAATCACAAAATAATCATCAACCTAAATCCATACAGAAAAAATTGTAGCACAACAACAAACCTCAGATGCTTCTGAGTCTTGAAAGACATGAATAGAAAGGCTGTTGTGACAGAAACAATGTGCTCTTTGAATAGAAACTACAAAAAAGCAGGATCTGATCCCAGTGGAAATGTCGAATAAAACCAAATAAAATCTCAACAAAAAGATTATGCCCCATGTTGTAGGATAAGAAAGATGGAAGTTGTGATGCAAATCAACTACCAAAAAAACCCTCGTAGAGGGAGGGGCTTCATTTACCTAGTTGTTTGCAAATGAGGGGTTTAGACCGAAAAGCATGTTGTTTCCTGAGGGCAAATAAACCACATTCCGGCTCTTGGAAAGAGTACTGGCAATCTCCCTGGAGGCTTCAATGCGGCGGAGCTCAATGAGACCTGATCCAGCTCCAGCAGTTGCATCAGAGATGAGTTTTGCAGCTTCGCTCTCTCCCTCTGCTCTTACAATCGCTGCTCTCCTTTCCTGCTCTGCTTTGGCGACCACGAACTTGGATCGCTCCGCTTCCTGCTGTGCTACTTGCTTCTGTTCAACCGCTCGTGAAAACTCGGCACCGTAAGACAGATGCGTGATGGCAACATCATCAAGAAGAAGGTTGAAATCGCGTGCTCTCTTGATCAACGCTTCTCTGACGAGAGCCGACACATGCGGCCTCTCTGTCAACAACTGATCCGCATTGAATTGCGCTACGACGGCCTTGAGAACTTCGTTGCCGATCGACGGGAGCACTCTTTCATCGTAATCAACACCTAGGGTTTTGAAGATGGTGGGAAGCTGATCAGGATCCGGCCTGGACAACACACGTAACGTAAGATTCACCATCTGCAGGTCCTTGGTGCCGGTGACGGAGGTGATGGAACGCGGCCGAGTTCTGACATCGAAGATGTAAGGATACTGCAATACGGGTATGAGGAAATGCGTCCCTTCTCCTGACGTCTCCTCAAGCACTCCCCGGAACCTGTCGAACAGCACCGCCTTATGCCCTCCATCCACAGTGAATAGAGATGCGTTCAGTGCACTTCCTGCCGCTCCCAGCGCTATAGCAGCTCGCGCGACGTTGGTCAACAGATTCACCGCTTTCGGTGCACTCATTCTTGCAAAATCTCACAACTTCTTCCCCGCTCCCGCACAACCTTATCTCGTGCAACTTCACCACACCCGGCTGGTTGGGTGGGGGGGGAGAGGGAGGAAAAAAAAAAAATCCTTCCAAAAACACGATCAAGTGTCTCCTCGCAACAACAACAAATCCGATCAACTCCCTCCTCGTGACAAAACAAAATTCAGCCAAGCACGGAGAGCTTGCAACCGGGGGAAAACGCAGCGAGCAATCAAACGGAAATCCTCTCGGACCAACATTAGGGTTAGGGTTTAGAGATCAGGATTAGGGTTAGATCACAACCAAAAATCATTAGAAATTTTCCCTTTAATTTGTGAAATAATCTCTCCACCCATATACAGCAAAATTCTTCAACTTCTTACTTACTATTTATTTATTTATTTTTGTCAATTATAATGATGGATCCAAATGTAAAAACTTAAATAATCTCTCTTAATTGTTTAAAGTGAATTTTTTAATGTTTATGATATATATTAAACATTAAAACAAATAAAATTTAAAATGTAATTTTGTAGTTGTGAGGGTGGTTTTAGGAGAAAAAAAAACCTTTTAGTTGGTATTTTGAAATGGACATACATACATACATGCCCAACACTCTTTCATGCACAATCTACAACATCTCTTTTGCTAAGTTTTAGGGTTGGTTGACTATTAATTCTGTCATTAATTAGTGGGAAATGTGATTTACAATTTACTATTTTTGTATTTTGAAGGTTGCATGCTGATTAAATGTAAGATTAATTTTGATTTTTATACAAATGTGCACAAAAAAAACTTCATGATAAATTTTCTTTTCAAAGATTTTTTTGGTGGAAAGATATGTACCAATGACACTTTTCAAATTAAATTAAGTATCAAAATCCAGTGATTTTACATATAAAAGTAAATCTCATAATGAAATTTATTTTATATTTTGTGTAAGTGTAAATGTTTAATATTCATTTACATTCATGTAAGTGTAACAATGTGTAAATCTATTTTATGTTGTGCAAATCGATGTAAGTGAAGAACACATACATTTATATGATTTTACTACAAGGCCATGTAAAATAATGTAAGTGAAAAATAATTTTGAAAATGTGATTTTTACTTGTGGAAGGGGAGGGGGCTAGATTTCATAATGTTTTTAGTGATAGACCAACCAAATAACCCATTGCAAGAATTCAAAAATAAATAAATAAATAAAACCATAAAAACATGCATGCACAACTAATTAATATGGATTTGCAAGAAGGTATGATCATTAAGGGTATAAAATATATGGATTTTCTAATGTCTCAAGTAAATCCATTGATAATGATCCTTAGCATTAATTAGCATTAAATGGCAACTATCATAAGTGGGCTATTATAGCATTTTGACAAAAGTATTATTATGAATGATGGCTTAAGAAATGCCTAGGTCTAAATGTGTGTGCGTGTTCACTCTCATGTCACTTTCAAACCCTAAAGGTTTTCAAAGGCGCTCGGTAACCCTAAGCTTGGCACCCATGTAGCCATCTATAGACCTCCATTTGGATTTGAAATGAACAAAATAAAATTTCCCAAAGTTTGGGGGAGGGGGAGGGTTGAAAAAAAACATAGCTTTTGGGCAAAACTGGAGCATCTCCCATCATCAGCTTCAGATGATTTCACATTTAAGTTTATATACTCCCAAGGGTTCCATAAGTGAGCCTACAAAACAGAATCTTAATCTGTCTTTCATGCACCAAAAGTAGAAACTTCCCAACTGAAAAAAGCTCAAAGTTACACTCAAGAAGAGGTTATCGGTTTTGTGATCTGCTTGTTACATCATGCAAACTCCCAAGTCATGAGCTTTCAGGTTCATTGCCAACTGCATGCGCAGACCGATGTAGACTGAAAGTATCCACGCCTCGTGCTCAACAGCAACTTGGTAGACTGAGAATCCTGCACATAATCAGAAGTGCCAGTGTACTAACCAATTGGTCTCTCTGACTTACTTCAAATCCCAAATATCAATGGCCTTTGCAAATGATCATCTTCAATCGCCTCAGCTCACTTGTACACATGAACCAAAACTGGATATGAAGTCACTCTCTGTATCATTCAAGACCATCACCCACGCCCAACTCTTGCCCCCCTTTGTTTCTTGATGAGCACCCTTCAGCTGGACCTTGGACTGCATTTCACCATGTGCACATGATCACTGAGGAACATTCCAGTCTCCTCTCCCTCTGAGATACCCTTTCAACCCCTTCCAAGGTCTGTGAAAAAAGAGATAAATCTGCACAGGCAAACAGGATGCAAATTACCCAAACATCAAATCTGAAAAATTACATCACCAAGTCAAGGCATTCAACTGTACACTATTATCATGTGTTCGTCCCTTGGAGAGAATTTGCATCTTCTTACCTATCTATGAGGATACAGAGGAAAATCCAAAATAAAACCTTCAAGGTAGCCTTTGTGTCAGTCTGAAGAGGAAGGAAACACTACTAAGGGGAAGAGCTTTGAACATGTTGACAAAATGCTTAACTTTTGGTTCCCATTTACTCACACAGTTCTGAAGAGCAGTACCTTGGATGTCAGGTGGTAGTGGTCTACTTAATTCACACAGACTTCCTTGCCCTCATCTTTGCTATGAGATGAAGGTGAAATTCTTTTCCCATCTTCACTGCTCAAGCTCCCCACTTTCTGCTGTTTCACTGGGCGTATATCCTGATTCCAATATGGGTGTCCATAAATAGTTACCAAATTAGGCCCAGATTCAATGCCTATGTCCTTGATCTCAATACATGCATTACAGGTCTTGCTGAAGACTTCAAGCCAAAGCACACAAAAATTGTACAAGAGATAAAACATTGATGAAGTCCCAGGTATGCATCTGCTGCTCAACAGGCATACATCAACACATAGAAAAACAGTGTCAGGTCTATAAGGTCACACTACCTCCACCACTGGGGCATCTGTACATGGCCTCCATTTGCCCTCTACCCAATTTAAAGAAGGCCTCAAAATCCTTGGCTTCACAACCACAGTGTCCTGTTCTCCTGCACAAACCAAGCCAATGTTGAACTCATTAGAAAGGTGGTAACATACCCTACTAAGAATTCAGGAAACAAATTACCTCAAGGAATGTATACCTGAAGAATTGTGTCAAATCTTTTGACATACCAATAGACCAACAATTAATTGTAAAGACCATTTAGAGATACCTTTTTGATCCCATCAACTGCAAATATTCTAAAAAGAAGGAAGAACGAAAAGCGCAACTTCCCCTCTTCACATATACCCAAAAAACCTCCTTGTGAAATTTCAGAAAAGTTCACAGATGAACAAGAACAACCACATTGTCGAATAAGCCTGGGGACACCAGGCTACTGCAAAATGCAAACTATGGAGCCATTTATTTCACTGTGTGCTGATCTACCCTTGGAACAATCAAACTGCAGCTAGAGTTACAAATTCTATACCTATCTGCAAATTTATGGCTGCAATTATATCCATTAACTTCCATTCAAAAAGGGCATACAATTTGGCAAACCTGGAAAGTAGACAGTAACTTTGTTTTCTCCATCTTTTACTTCTCTTACAACTCCCTCCCACCACCTGAAGTCAACACACACCCCATTCCCACTGTGTTCACTAGAATGGTAACATCTCAATGCAGCTAGAGGAGCCCAAACTACTTGCAAGAAAGTCATAAAATCATAACCACCATCCTAGACTTCACCTATTCATTGTGACAGAATGTCTGGCCATAACAATTTTTTAACTGCTGATGGAGAAACCAATAGAGGTACAACAGCTAGTAGTAAAAGTTGACATTGGGATCAAACCTGCAACAGACAAAAGACTCTACACATATGGATCCACAGTGATTATAGACCTTGGGGATGAAAGAGTGGACAGAGATAGAGGAAGAAGAGAGAGACCCGTCCTGGATGAATGCATCAACATGGTCTCCTACAACCCAGACTTGACATCCTGAGGTTACCCGTCGCTTCTTTGACCCAGTTTCCCTAACAGAACTGATGGGATGCATTGGCCGCATCCGGCGCTGTGGGCCAGTCACTCCTTGTGGCTCTTTTCGTGGAAACCACTCTTCCAAGTTGGAGCTCCCTGCAGCAAGAAGACAACAACACAGTTTGTTGAATCTTCCCAGTTGACAAAGACTTTGAGCAAAACTTGGATCATTCAGGTAAATAGCACAAGCACATGAACAACAGAAGACTACAAGAAAAATGCAAGAAGTGATCCAGATAAAAGTGGAGAAATTTTCAATATCCTCCTGGTCCACAAACTTTAGGCTAAGAGAGGACACAATGGAGAAGAGAGAAACCATCATCTGTAAGAAGTTCGTCATAGGCCACCAAAGCTGCTTCTTCTGTTAACATTAGGACCTTTCCAGAAAACCAGCCACCTCGCAGGCCTTCCTCTTCAGACATAACCTGCATTATGCAAAGAAATAGTTGTCAATTGTCACTAGTGTCAACTAAGACTCAATACTGAGCAGCATTGACTCTACTTGCGGTATGTTGAAGGACTTGTCAACAAGGTTACTATTGCTCTTCCAATATGCAACACAAAGGCATGCTTGTTGTGACTTAAGGATCCAGCACCCTAGCCAAGACTCTTGCACTTAGAAAATCACTGACCTCCACAAGTGATCCCACTCTAATAGCTTCTGGGATGTTCAATATGTTATTGTCATCTCCAAGCTCTGTTGAATTTGGCCTTTGAGGTGCACCAGCCATCTCCAGGAGGGCACTCACAGAAATACTTTCCGGTGCAACTTCACCCTTCTGCTTCAATAATCTCTTCACATCATCTCCAGATTCCCCTGCTACAACTTGCTTTCTCTTAGTGTACACTCTTTTCTTAGATGCAGCTTCCTTCGAGGGTTTCTTTGTAGGCAAAATGTGCCCTTGAACTTTCTGCTTGTTGGATGTTTCATTTAAGGGAAGGGTGTCCTGGACATTCTTTGACTTGGAGGACTTTCCTTTCTGAGGATCTAAAACATTCACTGTATTGTTCACTTCTGCCTGAACTCCATCTGCTCCACTCTTCCCAGATTTATCCACACCTGTTGCCTGCATCATTGCCGGATCCTCACATCAACCCCCCACTGAGAAGCAGCCTCACTTCTCTATGCAACATCTACAGCTCTTTTTCTTGGACTAACATTGAGCAACTCTCTGGCTCTGACAACTGAGCATAAGGCTTCAATTCTCTCACCTCTTTCTCAGGCAGCAAAGAAGGACACTAGTGGACATCTCTACCTTCCTATGGGTACCAAGACAACAACTAGCCCCATGAATCTCATGCACCCTGGAGCCTTTTCAACCAGACCAATAATAGATCTCAAGGGTCAGGACCAGATACATCTAGCAGGGTTAAATCCCACTACCCAATGGCACAAGCTTCAACACTAGAGGTGTGGCCTATGCCTTCTACATCTTACCCATGTCTTGCCTTCAAATATAGACAGCCAGCCTGGGAACTAGGGACTGAGAAAACTAACTATACAAACTGGGGCCCAAGAAGTAAAATGTGAAACCCTAAACCTTACAAACTGATTTTTCTGATAAACCACTTTAACAGCGTACCTAAGTAGACAGATCTGCTATCTGAACTCCTGAACTTAGCAAATTTAGGTGAGGAGATGGGCACAGATAGAATTTAATCATTCAGGTACCACCTCCAACTGATTAGTAAAAGGAGCTGTGGCAATCCATTACCTGCATTGGTTCCCCTTCAATTGGGTGTGTGATCCCAATTGCATTATCAGATTGACCTAATCCACCTCCAATTGTTGAAAATTGCAAGAAAGCTTCCCCATGTGCACCATTGGCCTGTGAATAAGCTTCTTTGCAAGCCTCAGAAATAGCCTTAGCAGCCTCAACAGCAGCCTTGGCAACAGATGCAGCTGCTGCAACAGTTGCTGCCACGGAGGCTATTTGAGATTCCAGTACAGGCCCCAAGTCTGAGGGTTTCAAGGATTGCATACGTGTCCACACAACTTGGCTTTGTGCAAGTGCAGACGTTGCACTTGCCATCGCTTCCTGTGCAGTTGCCTGTGCCTGCTGCAGGTGCTTATCCATACCCACCCGCAGCTCTGGCCCAGCTTGAGAAGGAGCCTTCTGAAATCCAGAAGAGAAAGGAGAAATTGGACTTCCTACAGTGAGACAAGACAAAATCATTATGATCAGAATACTCCACAAATACAAGCATGCACTTGTCTTAGCACAGGCCAGTAGTCTGAGGTATACTCTTCATCAGCAATGACCTTCAATGGATCTGGCCTTCCCACATAGTGTTTCCAACTTTCCGTTGGTATTGGTTCCAAGTGGAGGAAAATCCTGAACAACGAGTTCTATGTTGGGTTGAAGCCAAGGAAACACAACAGGATATACTCTCAAGAGAGAAGGCATGCTGTGATTACCAGTGCTGAATAAGCAACCAGTTGAGTTAAAAGAATAGCATTTACCAGCTTGCGGAACAGATATTCCTCCACTTGGTTTATCTGTTGTGGTCCCCAAGTCTTTGCCCACCACATCTTCATTGGAAGCTTTAAAGTTGGATGGCGGAGGAAAAGTGTGGCAATTGCCTCCTGTTGAAGCATCAGTGCCTGCATTGCCCAATCCCCAACATCATAGTTAAAGCATTGCTAATTTTTGCAACAGTGGAAGAAGTCCTAATGACTAGATCACATCTGTGACCAGAGAATCTGATTCAGTAGAGATATACATCATTCTTAAGAATCCATACAAAAGGTATGGAAAAGCACTACATGATCCATATTGCTCATCCCCACATGACTCCCTCATTCACCAGAACTATGGTGTCAAGTGACACATTCCAAGGCTCAAATGCAAGTCATAAACCAGGCCAGAAAGGAAGGCCCCCTGTAATCCTAAATATGTGCTGGGTGAAGTGACAAATTTTGATGCAACTGAACTTAAGGTGAGCAAGCACAACATGGCAGGCTACAAAAGTTTGATCTGAAGTAAACCATGTTACCTGCAAGAGCAGTCAACATCATAGTTTCATCAGGCACCAGCCCTTTGCTGTAACAGCCACCCCCAAGGTGAACAACACCAACAAACAGACATTACACCCACAGTTATAGATAAGAAGAAAAAAAAACCTAATCACACCTTGACACTCTACTACTGAAAATAGGCAGCAGAATCAATGACATGTATGGAGAGCAACCACAATCACAAAACAGGTGAATCGTGGAATGACAAATCCTACACCTGCACTCTTACCTCAAGGCACCCAGCACAAGAATCTGAGACCGCAACTGAGCTTGCTGTGCTTCACTAAACAAAGGAACAGAAAAAGGTGCTGACCAAGATTTTCCATTGGCACAAGGGTCAAGAAGTGGCACTGGTTGCACCGGACCCAACGGATCCCCAACCAAAGCAGTATCTTCAGATGCAGGAATCTCCGGAGGCATTTCTACAGCTGAAGAAGCTCTTTCTTGATCAGTGGACAAATTTGGAGCTTGATTACTGGCCTTGTCACTTCTATTCATTGGAACAGGCAGGGTTTCATCCACCAATACCTGATCCTGTTCCAAGCCTCCCTTTGGAAGTTCCTGCTGAGCTGCTGCTTTACTACTGATGGTCCCATTATTGCCATCCTGGCTCATGAACTTGATTTCAAGCACCTTTACTCTATTTTCTGCATCAACATTTCCTATATGTGTCTCAGCTGCCTTGATGGACAGAGGGCTGTCCTCATTGCCTGATTGCAGAGACTCTCGTAACAGTGAACTGTTATCATGCCCACTTACTACTTGCAGGCCATTTGATTCCATCTTATCAAGATCATCTTCAGCCTCTGTCTCATTCAGATGGGCAGATTGCTCTGAAGCTCCCTGTCCTTTAATGGGAGTGGGCGACATCTCACTATTCTCCCCAATAAAGCCATCAGCCATGAGCTCACAAGCATTCTGCTGACTTGCATCCCCCATAGATGATCCTCTATCCAGCTGAAACTGATGAATCATGAATCGTTCACCAGGTGGAGATTTGACTTTACTACTTCTTCTGCTTTTCCTTCCTGTACATTGGATGACTCACCCCTCAACCTGTGCCAGAAATATCCTGTCCAAGTCTGATTACTCTCTTAGCTGCAAAGCTCTGGAGTCACAACCTTATCTCAATTTCCTGGTGATGAATATGCAGAATATCATTGTTGGGTCTGCTGTGATCTCATCCTCATCAGAGTTTGCAGAATACAACTTCTTTCCTGACAATGCAACTTCTGGCCAGATCTCTTGGGAATTTATCAACTGTTGAAACAGAAGAAAGATAATAAGTACACAACATTTGCCTTCACATGAATCTTCCAAGTTCCACTGGCATTGGTTACCAACTGTGAAACATGAAGCCAGGACTGAAGCAAAAGAAATCTCAACCAGAGGCTGTTCACTCTTCATACACAACTTTATTCAATCCACAAAGAAATTTCCCATGACAAAATGCTCTACAAGCATGACCCATATGTTTGTCAAGGAGATTCATTGATATGTGATTGCAAAGAGCAACACCACAAAAAACATTCACCTTGCATCAGGTTTTGACCAAACCAAAACAAACATGAGAGGAAAAAGTGTTGTCATGTCATACCTTATGAATGAATATCATTCACAAAGTAACCGAACAACCCATCATCATGCATGCATAGCAGTGACTATTGCCATGACTCCAAGTGACTTCATGCAAACATCTCAAAGGAAAAAAAACAATTCTGATAACCCTAGAAGTCTGTTGTCAGCATGTCTGTACATCAAATGTGCCATGCATTTCGAAAGCACAAATGAGTGGACACTGAAAAATGGCACACCCATTTGACTCTCGTTCCAAAAGAGGGCAATCAGTCTCCCATGCTCACTCCTCCCCCACAAGGTCAGTAATGAAGAATCTCCTGGGTCAAGGAGAGCAAATGCTCATCCCTTTGCAAAATGCTAAATCAGCAACACTTGCAAACTCTTCTGGGCTTCGAAACGTGCAGCCAAAAGGAAAACCCATTTCGTCCAATGCTTTCAGCAGATCGAGAATCGCTGGAAACGTTTCTTAACTATAAAAAGCCATGTCTCATCTTGGATTCTAAAGCGCATGCCCGACCCACGAATTCAACTCTCTTCAACGACAGTCTCAGGCTTACCGATATCACAAAAAAGCAAAGAGAAAAACCCACCTCTCCTCTTTTTTCTCTCTCTCTCTCGCCTCCAGTCGCACAGCTCTCAACCCGAGAGTGTTTCTAAACCTAAAACCCTCAAGTAACCCTAAAACTTCGGAACGCCATCAAACAAAGCAAACCACGACCCACAACCCACAACAATACCCGAACAAATGCTCTATTTCTCTACCTCCGCAAAAATTGCAACTGCAAGTTCAACCACGTTTCCTGGAATGCTTGGAACCCAACAAGTTATGGAATCGACACAAATCCACAAAACAATGCCTCCAATGGTAAGCCATGAAAAAAGCCTACCAAAACCCAAAAACCCAGGAAAACCAAAAACGAAAAAAAGAAACGGAATCCAGAAAGCCACCTGACCTCCCACACCTTGTTATTCTCCTTGTTGTTCACCTTGCTGCTGTTTGCCCTTTGTGTGGACGTCTTCTCCAAGAACAAATGCTTATTGTACCTGCAACATATAGATATAAACGCTTTCCTCAAGTTTTCTTCCCACTCATCAAACCGTTTCCTCTCTCGCTCGCACTCCAGCCCTTCCCTCCCCGTCGTCTCCCTCCTCGTCCCTTCCCTTCCCGGGCTATTCAAGCAGCTCTTCCCGAAGAACCCGCAAAGCGTAAAAAACAAAATAAGGTTCTGGTTTGCATGCGCTTACTAGTTAGGAGGAGCTTTGCTGCTGGCGGGATTCGAACAGCCAACCTACTGGGCGATACACAGACACCCAACCAGCAAGCCAGCCACCCAGCAAAAGAAAGTAAAGTGTAACCTAGAAACTATAGCCAATTCTGTTTGTCGTTGGAATGTTCAAATTATTGTACCTATGAGCGAAGACCTAATTGTCTTGGCCATTGGTTTGTTTATATAACCTTTTAGTGCATCTATGATTAAACACCCAATACTTTTGCTGGTTTGCTTGTTCAAAACTAGTGTTCTTATTATTGAACATCAAATTATCTTGGTGATTTCCTTGTTCAAAACTAGTGCTCCTATGATTGAACACTCAATTCCCTTCATTGTTGATTTGTTCAAAACTAATGCACCTTTGATAGAACAACCCAATTCCTGTAAAGTACCCAACTAACGTATTTAGATTTTGTTTTAAATCTAAGAATATAACCTCCTTGCAAAGAAGCAAGCTTATCCTGATTAATAGGTGTGAGGTGCTTATGTTTACAAAGTAGGCATAATCTATTTCTTACACCTACAAAATAGGCATAAATTGCCTCATATTTTGTGCTAGGTAAGGCTATGTTATCAAGTTATCACACCTTGGACCTCGAGTTTCACCTTCAATTGTCAAATTGAAATCCTAATGCCCCAATAGCAAGGCTTAAACACATCATTGTAAACATGTTCAAAGTTAATGTGTTTATAACCAAATGACTCAATTATTTTTATCATTGGCTTGTTCAACGTTAATGTGATTATAATCGAACAACCCAATTATCTTCATCATCGTTGGATATTGTCACAAACATCATGAAGTTCGTTTTTAATTAAATTTTAGTTAACTTATAATTCACATATAATTAAAAAGTCTTTTAAGAAGCTTTCGTGATTGATGAGCACATGAAAGTTTTTTTGAATCATATTTTTAAAAGGGTATAAATAAAGGTACAACCCCCATTATTTTAGTTTGTTTAACACTAGTTTAAAGTACAATCTTACTTTGTAACTTTGTTATGTTCCTTACGAGTTTACATTTTCATGTTTTATCACAATAAAAATTTGTTGACACTTTTATTTGTATGTTTGTATATTTTTGTTTTTAACGTCTTATGGTTTTGTTTCAATTCTACATTTTGTGTTTTAGGTCTATTTTTTCATCATTCATATTCACAATTCTTATGCCCATGATAGTTTGAATAGACTCCCATTAAGCCTACATCTATTTGTGGTCATTGATAAAGTTTGGTTTTATGGACTTAAGTGTGAATTGCATTCTTTTCAAAATGTAATAATTTTTTTCAGATATTATGGATTGTTCCCTTATTGGGGTTGTGATTGAGGTTGTGGATCACCCACTTATTGTCAAAGTCATGTTTTACATGTTTCTATAGTCAATAAAAGAGATGGTGATGTCCATGGAAAAAATCCTTATTGTGTTTAAACACATGCAACAAGAAAATTAATCACCTCATGAATTTATTGTTCATCTCCAAGTACTCAAGCATCAACATCATTGGGGTGTGTTCCTACAACAGTACCTTAGGCAAAAGAACCTCGAATTAATCTTCCTTGCAAGTTTGATGAAACACATTTGAAATTTTGAAGTTTTTTCAACCATCTAATCATTCAATTGCACCTACATTGCTGCCCAAGTTGGTCTTATGGGCACCTTGTTATCAAACACAACTTTAATGCGGTTTACACCTTTGTTGATGTGGCAATCTCCATACTAAACAATTTTGACACATTTGTTGAATAATTCAATGGCACTTTTGGAAATTCAAACAAAAAACACAAATCAATTAGCAAATTGTGATCGTTTCACCAAGGACCTCACACAATAGTTGTGTATGCATTTGAGTTTAAATAATTGACATTTAATATTTTGTGGGATGAAACTACACTCATGATTTAATTCGAATTTAGATTACATAATGATGTCAAAGATTTATTACTCACAATGTCAGATCCTACAACATTGAATCAAACCATTACATAAGTTGTTTGATGTGACAATAGGCTTTTTGAATGATGTTGGGAGAAGAATTGGGAGACATTATAGAAAAAATTCATGCCCACCATCCCACCAATGGCATTTGCACCAAAAGATAATCTCATGCAAATCAATAAAATGTAATTTAAACCATTAACAAAAAATTTAAAACAACAACATGAAAACAATCTATGTTTATACTATGGAAAACCAAGTCACATTACTAATAAATATTAAAAGTAGCAAATGTAACACATAGTTCAAACCACTTCTGTCAACACCTCTCATCTTAAAGATTTAAAAAATGAAAATATTTAATCTCAATGTCGTAGACACCACTTTCACATGATGAATGGAATTCATTCATATAGATATTCATCCATGATTCATAATTCATTTTTTAATTCACTTACAATTCACTTCTAATTAATTCGTAATTCACTTTTAGTTAATTCATAATTCATTTTTGAGTTCACTCTTAATTAACTTTTAATCAACTCATAGTTAACTTTAATTCATTCTTAATTAAGTTTGAACTAACTCATATTTCACTTAGTTGATACACACATGGAGACGTTTATGGAAGTTTTTATGAGTTAGGTTCTTAAAAGGATATAAATAAAAATAAGACCTCCCATTACTTTTAGTTTATTCACCAATAGTTTGAACTACAATCTTGTTTTATAGCCTTTTTTTATTTTTTTTATTTTTTTATTTTTTTACATCTTCAAGTTTTATCATAATGAATATTTATTTGCACTTTCAGTTACACACTTCATGTTCTTGTCTTTAGCCTCTTGTGATTTTATTTTGGTTTTTATGTTTTATGTTTAGATTTAAGTTTAAGTATGTATTTTCATTGTTTGTCTTCATAATTTTTGTGCCCATGACACTCAATAAGGACCATGAAATTGGACCTCAATGCATATGTGATCAAAATGGTCTCAACCTATTTTCAAACCCAACACTTCGTTTTGTGTTATCAATTGTGACCAAATGTAACAAGTCAAGGACAATGAAAAGTAAAGCATTCTTTGATTATGGTGCATCTACATGGTTCATTGAAAAGGAGTTAATGCGATAACTTAAATTACTCCTAGTGAAGAAGACCACGTTGATAGTAGTGGAGGTTATTAACCAGTGCGAACCTCTTTTCAAGACCTATGATGCATGAAACTAAAACATTAGAGATTTCCATTGGGTCACATACAAGCAAAGTTATTTTCAATATCATTTCATCCCCAACAAACCTTATCATCATTGGGTTATCTTGCCTTGTTTTACACAATTTGTGAATGGATTGACATAAAAAACATCAAAATGTGAAACCCCACTCATAAGTTGGCTTAGTGAAAATCAAGATTACTACTTAGGTGCATTGGAAGATAATTTAAAACCTAATCAATGCATATAAAACTTCGAGTGCACAAAGATTCAAATAGTCAAAAAATTTGTACATGGGAACACGAATTTTCATGCAAGTTATAAAGAAAGGAAATGCATTCTTAATATATGTTTTTTCAACACAAGATCTTAAAATGAAGCAACATGAAATTCCTTTGCAATACCAAACATACAAAAATGTTTTTAAAAATAAGAATGTTGACATGTTGCCTAAACATTGACCATATGATTGTGCAATCAACCTTGAAGAGGGAACATGACCCCATTCAAACCCATTTACAACTTATTCCAAGATGACCTAGTGGCATTTTGAAAATACATTGACAAAAATCTCAAGAAATGATTCATTTGACATTTTAAGTTTTAAACTAACATTCTGATCTTGTTTTTCAAGAAGGAAGATAATTCTTTACAAATGTGTGTTGATTATTGTGGATTAAATTGACCCACCACAAAAAAATGATAACCTTTACCTTTGATATCAAAGTTGTTGGATGAATTAAATCATGTTAAAATCTTCACCCATGTTTATCTACATGGTGCATATTCAAAAAAATGATGAATGGAAAAAAAAATTATGAACAAATTATGGCCATTGTAAATATGTGGCGATGTGTTTTGGCCTTCTCAATGCACATAATGTTCTTTAACATTTCAAGAATGATATTTTCCATGAATACTTAGATTATTTCATGGTTTGTGACATTGATGACATTGTCATTTTTTCCAACATGAAAGAACATGAATGACATGTTCAACTTGTTTTGGACAAGTTCAAGGAAGTTGAATTTCACATTAAGTTGAAAGAATGTGAATTCTATTAAACCAAAGTGAAATTTCACAAGTATGAAATCTCTAAAGATGGCATTCGCATGGATCCTTATAGGGTCCAAACCATTATGGATTGGGTTACCCCAAATTTTGTTTGCGATGTTCCATGTTTTCTTGGATTAACTAATTTTTGTCAATGATTCATTGCACATTATTCCATGATAATGGCCCCTTTCATTCAACCTTTATTTGGGGACCTAAGGTGAAGTTTATTTTTCAATCTTTGAAAGCTTCTTTCATGACTACCCCACTTTTGATTCATGTAAACCCTTGCACACCATTTATTTTGGAGATAGATTCTTCTTATTTTGTAGTAAGTGTCATATTCTCACAACTTGGAGAAAACAACCTTTTTCATCATGTCAATTTCATTTTGCCAATCATACATCATGTTTAAGTAGGGAAACAAAACTTATGACCAACAATGTGCTATCATCTTCAAACCCAAACATCTTCAACTTCAAGCATTATAAGTAACTTTTGATCACAAACCTATTCTTTGTTAAATTCATGAAAATTTGGAGAAAGATCCTTTTGCTATTGGCATCAAAGGTTGATTGAAATTGAAATTAAAGTCAAGATTTTTTTAGCAATCATGACAAGTTTGAATTTCAAAATGGTTTGTTATATCATGATGGACTTTTGTATGTATATGATGGCCTTATTCAACTCCATGTATTCCAAGCTAGGCATGATGTTCTAATTGCAAGCCACTTTGGATTCAACAAGACCATGGAACTTGTTTCTCAAGAATACTAATGGCCACAACTTTGAAAATACATGAAACAGTTCATAAGGTCATGTGATGTCTATGCACAAACAAAGAATCTTCATTAATGCCCACATGTATGGACTCTTCTAGCCATTGTTTATCCTCACATCACCATGGTTTTCAATCTCCATGGATTTTATCATGAATCTTTCACATTTTAAATCATGCAACTCCATTTTGGTAGTGGTTGACCACTTAACAAAAATGGTTCATTTTATTCTTTACAACAAAACAAGAATCAGTGAAAAGATAACCAAGTTAATTTTTTATCATGTTTTTCAATATCATGGCCTTCCTAAAAATATCATTTGTGACCATGGATTAATTTGCATCCAAGTTTTGGAAAAGGTTTTTTGAGCTATTAGGTGTGAAAGTGAAATTATTATTAACTTTCCACCCCTAGACAAATGGACAAACAAAACGGGTCAATCAAAACTTGGAACAATACTTACATTGCATAACTAGTTATACTTCTTGTCCATGGTAAAGTTTGAACCTACAACAACACAATCCATTTTTCAACACAATAATCTTTTTTTTTTTTGCAAATCATGGTTTACACTTTAAGTTTGATGTCCAAGGTGTGAATAACATTGTGAATCAATTGAAGATTAAAACATGTGGATGGTGGACATTTGAACATAACTTATATCCAACCTTGGGGAGGCACAAAGACATTACAAGGAAAATGTGAATGGACATTGCAAAGACCAACAAAATTTCAAGGTTAGAAACCAAGCATAGTTTTGATGACAAAACATCAAAACATTTCAACCTTCAAAGAAATTGGACTACCAAAGACTTGGTCCATTCACCATCATGGAACAAATCCATTTTGTGGCATTTCAATTCAAACTTCCAATTTCCATGAAAATTCATCTTGTGTTTAATATTTTTTTATTAGAACCTTACCATGCATCTACCATCCAAAAAAGAATTCATGAACCACCTCAACCTATGAAAATTAATTGCGAACAAAAATATGAAGTGAAGAATGTCTTTGACTCAAGGATATCAAATCATCAACTCCAATACCTCGTTCATTAGTGTGGATATGATGACGTGTTGCCAAGTTCCTAGTTAGACCCAAGAGGGTTTGAATTACTCAAATAGCGAAATTGTGAAGAACTTAGGGCATGCTCCCAGTTCTCAGCACTAGAAGGGGTAGAGGGGCATGTTGAAGCTTCGGGATGGGACTATGAAAAGTGACAAGCTTTAATTACTTATTCGAACCTACATCAAACCAACCAACAAGTTGGTTGGTTCACTTTCTAGAGCACCTTTGGTGCTAGGACAAGCCACGGGCAACTCTAGACTCACATGACTCACCATGGCCAGGACTCGGGGGAAGCCACCACCTTCCCCCATATATTATTTTTTGTGTCTCTCTACGGCACCTACATCCAAATGGCTTTTTGTCCCAAGACTCTCAAGGAGGAGTCTCAAAACTGTCTCGGTTTGGATTCCCGGGACTTTGCAAGGTCATAACTTTTTGCTCAGACCTCCAATTAGGGTGAGGTCTCAAGCAAACTTATAGCTCTCCTTGAGACCTTTCCAATGGTGTATCGCACTCCACCTACACACACCGGGGTCGAGTCAATTCCCAACTTTTAGTGGTCGGGAATCAAATTGTTAATTTGACTCCCGACCCTTCTTTTTGCCATAACTTGTGCTGCAAATGTCCAAATGGCCCATGCGAGGCCATTTTCAACATTTACACTTTGATAAATTTCCAATGATATAAAGAACACCTCAATGCAAGGTGTTTTGACCCCTATAATTAAACTCTAAAATTTCGGGAGTCCTGGAGGACTCCCAAATCCCAATTTCGGGAATGTGAATTTCATCCTCACACTCTCTCAAAGTAGGGTTGTGACATATGATGTGTGCTAACGCATTTGGAAATCCATTATACACATTATTGAATCATATGGAGAAGTTGAATAAATTTCATCAATAGTATCCAAACAAGCCCAAAGCCAACACTCCTTATGAAATTCATTGTTAGGAGGGGAGATGATATTATGGACATCACTTTCACATGATGGATGGAATTCATTCATATAGTTGTTCATCAATAATTCACAGCTCACTTGTAATCAACTTTTGGTTCACTTTTACTTATAATCCAATTTTTGTTAATTAAATTGACAACTTTTAGTTCACAATTAATTAAGTTTTAATTAACACATGGAAAGTTCCATGAAAACTTTCTTGATTTATGTCCCTAAATGGGTATAAATAGAACTAGAACCCCAATTATTTTTAATATGTTCAACATCAATTTGAAATACAATCTTGTTCCATTGTTTTGTTTTGTTTTTTTTTGTTTACACATTTCATGCTTTAGTTTTTAGGTTTTTATGGTTTTTTCCTAATTTTCATGTTTTATGTTTGGATTTAAATTTAGTTTTACCTTTTCATTATTCATCTTCATAGTTTTCATGTTCATGACAAATATGGAGGTTTTTGAAATTGTAAGACCTAATTCATGTATGCCTCATATGTATCATAATATGATTATGTTGTGTGTATTTCATTTGTTATATGAATGTTCCAACAAACTTTATATAATAACTTGGTTCATTGAAAACACCATGCATGTTCTCCACATGTGCGTTATTTGGTGCATTTCAAATGTTCAATTAAATGCTACCAAAAACTTTTTGGATAAGTGTCATGGAGAAGCTCTTTTCATTTCTTCTCCAAAGTTAAGGGATGACCAACAACATCTACAACATGGTTGTATAGTTCAAGGTTCAAATAAGTTGCAATTAGAAATTACACTATGGATTCAAATTTCTTAATAGATATATAATGAACATTTTGGAATAGCTATATAAATGTCTAAGAATTTGATAAAAAAACTAACACAAAACTTAATGAATAAATGGGCTACAAAATTGGTGGAAGTTCACACTTGTCAATATGTCACACAATTTAACGTTATGGTAAGCATGTTTTGTAAATCCAAAGTGACAATGTTGATAGAGAAAAAAAAAAATCAACATTCATAAATATTCAACTAAAATGCTAATGTCTTGCATTAGAGAATTTTTTTTTCCCATATATGAACTCAAAATAACTTGTTTAACAAAATTTTAATTTGATGTGTTCACAATGCAACTTCCTACTTCAACATTCATAAGAATTTAAGATAAGCATTCCATAGAAATATTGGATCTATAATAGTATGAACAACCCAATAAAAGAACGAAAAATAATTCATAAGAAAACTAAAAAAGAAGAAAAAACAATTCAAGCTTGTAAACATGATATTCAAAGATGGGGATTTGTCCATTCAAATTTTTTTTGGGCTAGGGATATAATAGATTCATCCCCTTCTTTCACCAACCATTAATGATTGTTTATAAATAGTTAGTTAAAAAAATTTCGTGATTATAAGTCCTTAGTTTGTTTTTCACCATTTACAATTGAAGCCCATCTTTTCTTAACTTGTTTTAGATTCACTTTAATGTTTAATTTTGTTTCCTTCATCTTTTTCTAAAAGAAAAACAACATTGCAATGCAATACATGTGTTATTAAATGCTTGAAATAATGTTTCATGTTGTACATTTGTGTATTTATGTGATTAACAAAATGAATAAAAGGGTTTTCATCATATTTAATATTTAGAAGTTTAGATCCAACATTCTATTACAAAATCATGTAAACTTGCATGTTTTTTTTTCCCCACATAATGAAAGAGTCTTTTAATGTGGTGTTAGAATAGTTGCAATCTAATGGTATGAAATTGTCAATAATGTTTTCCTACAACCTAAATATTGATGTTACTTGTTGCGATGTTACTTGTGCACCAAGTGTGAAATGAAATTCTCATTATTTGGACAAAGATATTAAAAGGGGTGTTATTATTGTTGTTTTTTGGGTGTACTTATAGTTTATCGGTTTATACTAGTGTTAACAAGTGTTGTAGTTTTAAGTGTTAAAATCAAAGGTTCAAGTTCTTGTGACTTAAACTGGAATTGTGATTAAGATTGAATCATGAGATTAAGCTTTTGCACTGAACCTAGACCCATCAATAAGAATCTTCAAAACATGGCATGTTTTTAAAGTAAAAAAGTTGATTTTTTTGAAAAGTTAACAAGTAGGTTAAATTTTTTAAATAGATAATTCAATTGAATTTGTTATAAAATTTGGTACCTTCAAGATTCAAGTATTAATTTGTTGTAAAATCCAATACATATACAATTTCTAGCCTTGGATAGTGTGTAATGCATACATGGAATTGGATCTTGTTTTTAAACTAGGCCCGGAAGTTCTTGAATTTGAAAAATAGTGCCAAAACCAAAATCACAAGTTTGAAATATGAAGAACAAGGCTCAAACCCGAACCAAAGAACTAACAAAAAATTCCTAAATGTCAAAATTGGGACCAAAGGTTTTTTGAAAAACCAAGAACTGGACAACATGGGCTATACATTGTTCTTACTCACATGCATGTTATAGATGAAGACCTAGCGAAAATGAAACGTAATCCAATGGAGTGGCTATAAGATAGTTGGCTACATTTGAATTTATACCTTTTATGGACCCTCCATGACACACCCCCAAGCTCTTTGATGGACTCAACTACGAATCCAAAGGTCAAGACAACGGAAGGAAAAGGAGTTAGGGTGCGTTCCCTGGCTCACAACACTTCAGGGGTAAAGGGTGTGCTGGAGCTCCGAGATGAGGACTAAGAAGATTGACAAGCAAATCAATTACTCACATTGATTTGCACAAACCAAACAATAAGTTGGTTAGTGCATTATTGGAGCACTTTAGGTGCACGGACGAACCGTGGGCAAACACAAACTCACAAAACTCATCACGACCCGGACTTGGGGGAAGCCATCACCTTCCCCCTTATAGTATTCTCTATGCCTGGCCACAAGGCCAACACCCAAATGTCATTTTGTCTTAGGACTCCCAAGTGGGAGTCCCAAAATTCCCAAAATTGGGACTCTCGTGATTTTGGAGTCCCATAACTTTGTGTGTGAACCTCCGATTGAAGTGAGGTTTAAAGCAAAGTTATAGCCCTTGTTGAGAGCTTTCCAACGGTATATGGCACACCACTTGAACGCAAGGAGATGAAGGTGATTCCAGACTTTTTGTGGTCAAGACTCAAATTGGTAATTTGACTCCCAGCCCTTCTTTTGGCCATAACATGTGTTTTAAATACCCAAATGGGTCATGCAAACCCATTTTAGACATGTACGTTCCAAGATCTTTCTAATGATATAAAAAAATCTTCAATCCAATGGGTTTTGACCCCTACAATCGCTCTCTAAAAATTTGGAAGTCCATGGGAACTCTAATTCCCAAAGTGAGTTCACTTGTGAGTGTGGGGGTTCATTCTCTCACACTCTCTCACACTCTCACGAGCATAAAATGTGACTCCTAAGGTTCACTTTTAATTCACACCTTCGCAAGCCCTTGCCTTGGTCGCAAGCCCAAGGCTAGGGTTGCGACATTCCAGCCATCTTTACTTGCTAATATATTCCTTCTCAATGTTAATTGATTTTGTTATTAGCCTTTGGTACCTAATAGAACTAAGGTTTGACATCTAAATAAGCAAACAAAACAAGCTTATGGAATTTTCACTCTCAACTCCTTGTTGTATTATTTTGTTACAATAAAGTTCACTAGGTTTCCACCATCTTTAGAGGCCAACAATTAAATTGTGCAAGTCAAGTTATTATTTTAGGCAATAAAGATGAATTTCACACCAATGTCATGCATTTTTCCAAGAACAAACCCTCTTCTCTCAATTCCTAGCTAACTTTTGAATTTGATGGAGTTCCATTTGTGAGGTTTTGAAATTTGCTTCATTCCTAAATCTCTCATTCTTGGTTGTTCAAGACAAGTTCCAACCAGATCCACTCTGGATACTGCTTCCTACACCTCAAGATTGGAGATTCTATAGGTATGAATGTTTAACGACCAAATTAAAAGTGATCACTTGAAGATAAGTGCAACCTAGTAATATACTTTCCAAAATAATCATACCTGGTTAGAAAACTAAAGAGTTGTAAAAGTTTACCTAGAAAACCAAAGCATGCATAAATAGGATTTGCATCCATATCCATCCCTCATGAGAATCATTGAGCTCATATTGAGATTAGTCTCAGCTACTCATGCGCCTTAACTATTCATGGTACTTTATTTTTATTTAGTAGTCGAGGCTTTAGAAGAAATGCATTGATTTCATTTAATGAAAATAGTAGAAAAATAAGTTGTTACTGATTGTATGCTGGCAGAAAAACTAATTTTGATTTCAAATGTAATGATGCACACCGCTTAGCTAACCTACATGCTCTTACCAATTCCTAGTCCATGTTTGGGTTCCAATCCAATTCTGGAATGAAACCGACCTAAAATTTGAAACCAACCCAAGTTCCATGGTTCACACCAAATGGTTCTGTATCCAAATCAGAAGCCCCTTCACCATCACCCTGGAGTTTTGGTCAGCTGGAGACGTATCATCTCCACCTTGATCTTTTCCCAGTGTTTGAAGAGTATGGTCTTCCTAGTGGAGCAGAAGCAAGACCTGTTATGAGGTGAAGTTTTACGAACCAGGTACCTAGCAGCCCAAAAACTTCCAAAACCCATATAACCTGCACAACAAAGTGCCCATGTAAAACAACCAGAACAAGTGTTCTTGGAAGCTCCTAGTTAGCTTTGCTTCTTGGCAGCCAAAGCAAGTGTGTAGGATATGATGGGAACTATGCTTGGAGAAAAGGCGGTTCATGTGCTGTACAAAGTTCCCACTTAAAGCTCCAAGTCCAGTGTGCTCAAGGTCTGCTAAGTGGAACTGCACTGTTAGCTTGAGATCTGGGAGTTGTCAACCTCACTATCATGACACAAACCACATACACCTCATGACTGAAAATGAAACTGATCACACAATTTTTTGGATCCAACCATTTTTTCACAACCATCCTGAACTTTGCTCAACATAGTACTTGTCACAAAACATTTAGCACTTTGCACAAGATCAGTGTTTGGTTGAGAGAAACCTTCAAGCAAACAAAGGCAAAAGTTGTAGAAACATCAACCTTTGGCACAGAGTTGTGAAAACATTGCAGGAAGTCTGTTGAATAGTGTAGAGTGAAGAGCAACAAAGTACTTCTTAAGCAGAAGCCACACCAATATAGAGCAAGATCTCCATGAGCTTGTTTCTTTCCTAGACAAGGATTTCACAGTGACACAGAGAAGTGTGTCATGTTATGGAAGACACATGTCATAACCTAATTAAACACAAATTGAAAACAACAGCAAAGATATTTGAAGCAAGCTCTTTTTACAAAAGGTGGAAAGAAGGGCAACCAGGAAAGAAACTTAACACAAGCAATGACTTTGGCAGACTCAGCAGGAAACCATTCGACTGAACAAGCCAGATACACCCAAGGGAGGGGGAGGAGTTCAGAGGTTCTTTCCTCCAGCAAAAGCCCACCACTTGCAGTGACCAGCTGACACCCATTGTACATATAGACAAAATGATCACCTCCACCTGAACTAGAAAAGCATCTGGACAAGCAAGATTTCCACTGTCGAGATTTGAAGGTCTAAGAGGAAAGAAAGGAGTTGAGGAAAACATGGGCTTTGGAGTTCTGCTGTCTGTCCAGGTCCACAACCTCACGCACTTCGACTTCGACTGCGCACGTGCTGACGATCCCGGGTTGGTACAGGACTTCTGCATGGAAAAGTACAAAGTAAACATGATGATAGACATGCCAGATGCTGGTCTTACTTCAACGTAACTGTGTTCTAACTCAGGAGACTGACTGAATGTCGGAGCAACACCAATACACCAATCTGACAAACAAGAAACTACCAAGCAACTTTTGTGTTCTATTCCAATTCCACCCATCGAAACAGAAAATAATATTTGGAGCATAGTGTTCAGACTTGATAATTCCATCCTGGAGAACCTTCTGTATAACAAATCTCTGGATTTGTTACTTACTCCAGACCAGCTGATGAGACAAGAAGGAATTTGGTGTACCCATTAGCAACTGGAGATGCATGATGTTCATAATAGAGAGGTGGAGATTGATTAGGACTTCTGCCTGGATGCACCACAGGAGAAACACTTCTTCTGTGAGGAGGAAGAGGAGTCCAACTTCTTCCATGGGAACGTGAAGGTCAAGAGCAAAAAATGCACATACAGAATCTGCAAACTGTGAGTGAAAGCTTATCTACCACTGCAGTACCTGATGGCAACCATAGTGATTATCTAGGCCATTGCTGCTCATGTCAAAAGACAAGTGGCTTGAGCTACCATAGTATCAAGAATGTGATAAAAGCACACCTCACAAAACCCAACCTACAAACCAATTGTACTGCAATTACCTGTGTGTCTCACTGACATGAGAGCCAAATGCAGAAGCTAGAGCATCACACATCAATGCCAAATGTCTAGAACACAGAGTGAATGTCAACTGGATGTATAGAACTGGGGTGAAAACCTTAGCTTACCAGTGCATCAAATACAAATGCAAAAAAATTTACAAACAACTCTTGATACCTACCTGTGAGCACCACGAGCAGAACGCCTTTGATTTGGGCTTGAATGAAGAGGGCTCCTGGTATGACCACCAGTGCCCAAACCCCCTGGTCCAATGCGAAGGCGGCATTCCCTTGCAAAGTGACCAGGTTCACCACATTCATAGCACTTCATCTCTTCAACACCACGAGTGCGGATTCCACCCCCTCCACTTGAGCTGCGAGAAAGTTCCACTCGCCATCCACACTTGCCTGCTATGAAAAGGTTGGCAAGGAAGGATGCATATCAGTCTCACCTGCAACATTAGTAAACCTTGGCTACACAACTGGACTTGTAAGCCAGCAAGTAGTAGTATTATATCATGCAAACCTGGAAGGCTGATCCTCTCAAATTGGAAAGCAAAGACTTACCATCTGTGCCATGGCAGTTGCAGTATTTTGGAGCATCAAAAATCCTGTTTGGGTTTTGCAGGCCTACAGAAGCATGAAAAGAAAAATCCAAGAACATTTTTTAAAAAACTCTGCCAAAAGCCACACTCCTTAGACGTACCATTCAATGCCCGGATGGCATCATCTGCATCTCTTTGATCTTCAAACTCGATAAATGCAAACCGTAGTGGCTTGCGAGCCACCCATATGCTGTGTCAAAACATTTGAGAAAAATTCCAACAAGAAGGCAAAAGGAAAAACCCCCCCTTCCAGCATTAGGTTGGGATACTAATTCCTGTTTCTTGTTGGGTTCTTGTTGTGTTCTTTGGTTTCATAATTGAAAGAACCCAATTGCAAGAAGAGCAATGATTGCAACAACACATTTGCCAGGTGCAGCAAAAGAAGAAGAAGAAGAACCCAACTTCAGTTTGTCCTTTTAAGCCAGATGGGTTCCTTCTTTAACATTGTGTGCACCCAAATCCAGTTCCCAAATTGTAACAAAGCCAAACCTGGACACATCACAAGAGTACTACTACACTCTCTCTTGACATCCACAAACCCAAAAAGAAAACCTAGCAAGTGTTCGCATGCATTGTTTCCATATCTGCAATAATGATCAGTGAGCGAAGAGGGTGCCAAGCAAAGGCAAGGAGTGAACAGAGAATATTCCACCCCAAAAAAAAAATTGGTTTTTGGGAAGAATTGAAAGGAAAAGAACGACACCAACCTACGAAGAACACCATAGACACGAAATTCGTCTTCGAGGTCCCTCTCTGTGGCGCGCGAATCCAAGTTCCCTACATACACACGCGACATGACCCCAAAACAAAAATCCCCACCCCCCACACTCTTGTTCTGTTCTCTCGTTTTTGAAACCGCAGCAAAATTTCACACGCCTCTATTTATTTTATCAATCTTGCAAGAGCTTCTTCACACCATTTTATTGAATAAATGGCAAAAAGATGACTTCTTCTTCGCACACAAATTTAGCAACATCAACAATCTCTGAGTCTCATATCTGTAAACCTCAAAAAACACAAAAATGGCACGTCGTCTCTCTTTCTCTCTTTCTCTCACGATCTTTCGAGTTTTGAGATGATATATAGCGTCTTTGGAAAGTTTGTTACATTTTTTACACTTTCATTGAATTCTGTTGTTGTGGGTCTCGACACAATTCGCAACAACTCTTATGAAATGATTTTGATTCGAAAGCTTTGAATGGGTTGTTTGTTTGACACAAAATTTTCTTTGGCGGACATGCCATGCATGCATGCATGCATGCATGAATTCATGCCAGGAATTGAATCAAAAATACGTCACCGCTAAAATCGCATTTGAACGTACCAACTATGAACAATCATTCGTTGAGAGCGGTTAGGGTTTCCATCACCATCTTTTAAGTTTTTTTTTGGTTTGTGGAGGCAGCTTGTCGAGGGTTTTTTTTTCCTTCAATTTTATGATGTAGCCAAAGTGGTGATCATCCATAATAAGATGATTTAGCAAGATTTGGCTACAGACTAGATATGAAAGTCGGGGAATAAAAACAGAATCCTTCTATATTCTTGGCTTCCTACTAGAACTTATTATAAAAATCTGAAACATCTGGTGATTTTTTTTGTTGAAATCTGGCAAATTTGAGCCATTTTTTTCATGGAAAATCCTTTGCATAGGTTGAAATCATATTTTTCAGGGTGAAATTTGGCGACATTTCGTTTTTAAAAAAAGAAACAAACTGATCTGGATAGCCAAGAATGTCAGCTCCATAGCTGCCCATGTATCTTGTTATTTGAGATCTTAGTTGAGATATCTAAATGGAGTTTTAAAAATTAGGGTGAAAATGTTAGGGTTTGTATCAAACACGAAACAAAAAATGTTCATATAAAGCTTTTTCAAAGAAGAAGAAATTGTGAAAAACCAAATATACATGTGAAGGCTATGGCTTTAGATTGGGATGTTTTGTTAGAAAACATAGATCCATTGTAAGTGCAAGAGGAAAACAAAGGCAATTGTCCCATTTTGGGGTTTTGAAGCAAAGTGCCTGCAAGAACCTTTGAAGAGCAAGAAGTTTTGAATAGTTTTACGTAGATTGTAGTAGAAGAAGGGGTACATAGAATGAAGAGAGGGCAAAAAGGGGTGGATAATGGCTTAAATGATGGATGTATGTGAAAAAATTATGTAAAAAATTGAAGCATGTGAAGGTAGGGTTTAATTTTAAGATTATAAACAAATTTATGGATGCAAATTTGGTCTTACAATTTACAATGGAAAGGAGAAAAAAATTTCAATTTTGGTTAGTAAAGTTTACAAGTATGAACATTCATTGGAAACAATGTATCTTCCAAGCTTTCATACATATTCTTGAAACTTTTGTGGGTCACAACTCATATATGATACATTTGCTCAAACCTAGTTCATTTTTCAATTTTACTCTTTCTCAACATGGAACATAGCATCAAATGATACAACACTGAACAAGTAAAATATATGCAAAGGGTTGTTTGTGTGCAAGCTTCAATTTGCATGTAATGATAGCCAAAAATGAAAAAAAAAAATGTAAGATGCATGATGGGTAACAAGAAAAAGTGTTTTTCTAAGAAATCCTTAACAATTGATTACAAGAATTGATTACAAATTTCACTTTGTCTTCATCTTTTTGTTTTTTTTTTTGGCATGAACATGATATAGGATAATACATGATTTAAAGCAATCTAGAATTTCAACAATTTTTGCCAACACACTCCATGGCCTAGGTTGTCATTTCTTTAATTTTGGTGTCTTTTATAAGTTTGGTCTTTGTTTTGCCAACATCATGGACTTCAAACTCTAGTAAAATTTGAGATGTATAGTTGGTAGTAGGATTTTGACAAAGCATTAAAGTATGCATGAAGTTTTTTTAGTTGTCAACACAAGACTTGTGAGTTGGGATTCACAACTACCAATTTCTTGGCAAAGCTTACAATTTAATTTTCACAAAGGTGCATTTAATTTAGAGGGAAATAAAGAGCATGATTTTTTGTGGAATTTGTGGTTGCACAAGCTTTAAAGTAATATGAAAGCAAGATAATCTTTCTTGGGTGGCATGAATACATTCATTGGTTTACTAAAGTTTGTTAATTGGTTTTAGGTGTAAACCTTAAGACTATTAGCATGATTCAAGCTTTGCATATTACATTTTATGGATTGTTATACAAACGTGTGAAAGGAAATATGTTTTTTATATTAGTAAAACCATGAAGATCTTTGGTTGACAACAAAGTAAACCCACCATGAATGATAACAAAGAAGTTTGCAATGTTAATAAGCACACTACTTTCTTGTGTAATTCAGATGTTAAACATATTCATAAGCATTATTCTTTCTATCATTCCAAATGTTTTACAAATTACAACCATTGGCATTTGGTGATGTTCCTACATGCACATGTGGGTATGTATCTAACAACTAATATAGCTATGCTTAGAGTTGAAATAATTCACATGCATTTTGTCCACCCAAATTTTTAAGGATTTCATATTTAATAGTTGTCATTGCACATGGAGTAGTTTTAATAATAATTATAACAACTGCATTATTGTAGGAATTTTATTTCTTATTCTGCATGAATGAATTGATAATCTCAATTGATATCCAAGAACTTGGAATGCATAATATGATACTATAATTCAATTAAATACCATGACATTAAGTCAATATTATGTTTTGTGTCAATGTAGTAGATACACATAAATGAACAAATGCTCAAACCCGTTACAAATCACTCATATTTTTAACAATAACAACAAATCACAATAAAGGGAAACTACATACACAATTTCCATTCCACCCACATGATACAATTTTGCTCCAAATGATTTTTGTTGAAGAGGATCTAGGAGCTAAGGGAAAAAAAATGTTGCACGTTCATTATCCCTTTATCATCCTAACATCTAACACCACTATTTTTCCCAAGAAATTTCCACTTTTTAAGATTTGAACAAATGTTCATTGCTATTGCAAATAAATTTTGGTCAAACTTAAAATCCTAATCTTTAATAGATAGGGAGAGGGTACCTTGTTAAACATTCACCCCCCATCTTTTTCTCAATCAAGAACAATGCAACTTTTGAAATTTTCTCTAAGTTAGATTCGCCATGCCCTTGGCTTATTTCTTAAGTCCACAATTTTTGCACAAATTTATTTATTTTATTTTTTTTGTCAAGAAAATCTATTTAAAATACTCATGTAGGTGATATACATCAAGTCAACTATTTTGGGAAAAAAAAACTCATGTTTCCAATTTCCTGTTGTATGCAATGAATCTAAAACTCCAATAACACCCCAATTCAACATTGGATGCATTATATCCATCTGCAAGAAAATCACCATGAATTCACTATTAGTGGTGACCAATTGATGGTAATTAAATTCCATCAAAATGCCATTCTTCAATAATTATTTGGATATTTCCACATCCTTAGAACACATCTACTCTTGCATTTGCTATAATAGATGGTTGTGGAACATAAACCAAAAGTTGCATATAACAAATCACCTTACAATAGATTATCCCATATAAAACATCTCCAAACTCTCATAGAATTTGCTCCCATCAACAATTTAAAGATATTTTTATATGTTCAGAAGCAACCTACACATTACAATACTCTGAAGAGGTTAAAACCCTACATCCTAATAAATACATACTAGATGTAGATTTGGGGAAGTTGTGTGCTTTTGGTGTTTTTTCACCCATGGGTCAATGCATTCTACAACCCCAATGCTTGCTTATACTACGTTAACCATGACACAAGGTTATTCATAAATTGCACGGGAGATTTAATGGGAAGTATTTGATCCCATATTCTTGCAAGATGGTTGACAATTGTATGCAGTTTTTCACTTTTTGAATCACTATTTGGTAAGATTTGGATTTAGAATATGGGAGATATTGATTTTTAAATGATTTCCCCCGCTGAAAATTCAAATAAATTCCAAAAAACCAAGTTTTGGAAGGAAAAATCTGTTGAGAATGTGGTAACACTTGAAGGCTTACCATTCAATTCAAGCATGATTTCCTTTCATATTTGGTTATTCAAAAAATTGATACAATGTTCACATATTGAGTTTCCCTATTTTGTAATGGGTTCACATTTGGGCCAACGGCAAAGGCCACACTAGTGTTGTCTAGTTATATAGAAAAATCTAGATATACATCTAAATAGTGGTTAGATATGTATACACACATATATCCAAATTTTCAGTTCGGTTTGATATCAAACCCTATGCACAACTACCAAATACTCAACATTATAGTTTCATTATGCGTAACCTTATCCAAACCAGCACATCTGGATAAAATAGATATCCACAACAGTCACATTTTGATAATCTGGATATGCATTAGGTTTAAGGATTATGTCATTTAAGGTTTACATCATGTAGAGTTTAAATGTTAGGAATTAGGGTTTGCAAAAGCAAAAGAACAATCGAGTGTTTATGTTTTGCAACAAATCATTGGTTTCCTTGAATGTAGAATACGAGCAACAACACACACATCAATTCTAGGTAGTAATAAAATCAAAAGATTGATATGCATAACCTTTGTGCATATCCATCATTTTGTGAAAATTGAAAACCAACATATTCATAACTGGATTTTTAGAAAATTTAAAAATAATGTGTAATTCGATGGTGTAGTAGATTTAATTTTTTTTGAAATACATCTCCTTCTTCTTTAAGAAGATGAAAATATAATTTATTAGTATCCATAGGATAGGCCTAAAATGTGATAAATGGACAACATTAGTATAAACAATACATTATTATTTTTGAACAATCATGTGCATTTTATTTTCAAATGTTGTTGATGAAATTATCAAAAAAAACACAATTTTAATAATGGATTTGAAAATATGCATGTTACTAATGTAATACAAAATTCATCACTTTTATTTTATTTACATCCCATAAACAAAGTTCTTTTATCATGGGAAATATGACAAAAAGGTTATACAAAAACAAAATATGTCATGAAAAACATACAATTTGATATAATCATGGATTCCAAGATAATACAAATAATATAACTTTAGAAATTAGTACTTTTAATAGTTATAGATCATTATAACAAAAAGACCCAAAATGATTGAATTTGCTGAAATCTTTGAACATATAATAAAATATAATCTTCCATCATCAATTCAAGGTTCCCTTATGTGGCATAAATCACAATTACAAAATATATTAACATTGATAGAAAAATTTGGTATCCTCATTTTGTTTTACTTTAACTGCATATGAAATGACATTAACAAGATACCATGAATTTAATGATATGGAATACTTTGTTAAACAAATACATCAAAATATGTCATGGAAATATTTTCTAGTAAATTGTGTTACATTATTTCATTCTTGTGTTAACATGTTTATGCATCAACATATATCAAATGACAATGGCATTTTAAGCAAAGTAAAAGAATATGTTATACATTAAGAATTACAACAAAGTGGATTTGTTCATGTTCATGTCATCATATTATGGGTTAATGTTAATGATTTGCAAAGAATGACAAAATGAAGGATTAAATGGAACTTGTAAATTTGGATTTCCATATTCTCCACGCATTGAACCTAATTCTTGTTTTAATATAAAAACAAACAAATGGGAATAGTACTAACCATGATATGAAGATCAAAATGTTGTGCCATTTCAATTGAATTATATTTAAAGATGTATCACCAATAGAAATAACACTTGTATGTTTAAACATACCTAGGGTTTAACATTTAACCAATTTTTTTTGGAAACTTAGAACTTGTTTGAAAATGAAAAGAAGATTCAACCCTTTCAAATGCATTTAGAAAAATATCCATATTTAGATTCAAATATGAACAATTAAGAAATAATGTTTACATATGAAACACAAATAAATGAAGATATATCAAATATTGTAAAATACAATAACATGATTTGAAAGATGAAATATAACATTTTGTATTTAATCATGATCAATAAAAAAATGTTTCATATTGTGATTAATGAAAAAAGAGGATTACATGTATTAGAAGGAACTCTTGGAAGTGAAAAAAACTTTTTTCGTGAAATATTTAACACATTGTTTTCAAACACAAGGAAAAGGTGTTGTAAATCGACATATATTGAGTGTGTGTATCCAAAGGTGTTTTTATCAATGGACAATACAGCTCATTAAAGGGTTGCAAGGTTTTCTAAGGCTAACTAAAAGGACTTGAGAACAAAAATTTGGAAACTATAAGTTTTTTAAGACCATAAATGTGGATATTGCTAGGATTTTTAAAAATATTTATATTCATTGAGTACATTTTTTACAAATATTTTGTCAAACTTATTGATAGTTATATTTCCTATGTATTTAGGCTATTAGATTATAAACCATTTACATTTTAAATTGTTAGACATGTTTTATTATACATATAAGATTTCCATGATATAACATTTGGAATTCTTTCTTATTTAATACTTTGTTGACATTTCTCAATTCAAGTGTGATGACATTGAATACATACTATGAGACATTATAAACATAATTCACAACTAAAGAAACTTTTTTAAAGAATAATCTTATCAAAGCATTTAAACTTAAATAAAATAAGCAACAATATATTTGATAAGTAAATGGAATACAACAAACATACATGAATAATGAAGGTCATGATGTCAAATATTTTTTATTTTTTGATTTTTGACATGTCATGTAAATATTTACATTATACGTAATCTTATGTTTATTTTTACATGAATATTTTCAATAAAAAAAGTTAATGTGCTTTAATACCTCCAATAATGATAATGAAAATATTATATTTGCAAACATACATGCAAAACTTGAAATTAAGACACAATTGAATGTTGTAATTGGGTTTGATAGGAGCATTGGGAATGTTTTGTAAAAAAACATGAATATACAATTTGCATAATCACAATGCACACTATGTAAATGAATTTTTTCATGAATATTATAAATTTCATAACAATATTTGGTCAATGGGTGAAGTAAAAACTATAAAGGTTTTTTCAATAACTATGAAATTTGCAAGCTATAGGGAAATTGGATTCTTCTAGGAAAGTTTTTCTTAACTTCATTGCTCAACATGCATTTGAAAATATTTTTTCCAAACATCATTAATGTTTCTTTAAATTGTAAATGAATGTTTTTCATAGTTTCCTAAATTGTATGATACATATGTTTTGGAAAATCACATGTGAATATGCAAATTTCATGTTTATGTTTTACATGCATATGCAATTAAGTAAATGCACAAGAGAATGATATAATGATAAAAGTAAATAAATTTTATAAGTTAATTTTGATTCAAATATGGAATTTGGATATGTTTTATAAATGTACAATGTATGAATCAAAGATTGACTACTAATATTAAACATTTCTAATTAAACAAGATAAACAACAAATTGTACATCAAAATATGAATATTTATTATGTGTATTCAAATATAAAATGATGATGTGTTATCTATCTAAATGCAATTCTTCCTATAGGATCCATGAAAATGGTTTTAGGTTCAAAGTGAATTATTTAAGGATTTTCAAATTATAGGCCCTAAGGACTCAAGAAAATACACAATTTTAGGAAATGTCATTTGTACTTCATTTTAGTAAATTGATTATTTAAATGTAATACCTTAACATTGTGATTGAATTTATTTTTTTGTAATGTGTATTAACTAAGCAATTGTGAAGCCCAAGTATGCAATGGAGTCTACATCTTACTTCCATACCATACCAAAAAACTTGTGTGCCCAGCTAGTGATTTCAATATAGATGAACGAAAAAACTAAAGGTTAACATTCAGTTACTATACCAAATTCAACATCTATTATGAAACAACTTGAAGCCAAGATTCTCATGACCCTATTTTTAATACCAAAGAACATGCATTGTTGAAATTTGATCATGGACACATGACCCACATCCTAAAAAAGGTTGAAAATAATCTCCCTAATCTAAAAATATAGGACTAATGACAGAAAAGTAGTGGGATTAAACACTCTCAAAACAATAGAAACAAAGACCTTTTACCAATAATCAATAGCCCACAATGAAAGCACATATTTTTAAAAACTCATAAAACTCATAAGTGAAATAATTGTTAAATTCAATTGTTTGCATTATCTAATCTTTGACATTTAGCACCTTTAAATGGAAAAGAATATGGTGATGTTGCTTATCATCGTTCATTTGACTAAATTTTTTAAATGTGTAACAAGGGCAACTTTACTTTGAATGTGTGCATATGCAAGAAATGTAACTTTCTTGTTGAACTTTTCTCATTTTTTCCCAATATTCAAGGCTTGTTAGTGAGAAACAACCAATCCTATTAACTTGACCCGTAAAAAATTCCAATTTGTACTATGTGCACACATTTCATCCTTCTTTTGCAAGCAAGGATGTTCACATAACACAAGATGAACGTAAGTCATAACAAGGTCTTAAATGTAAATGTCATGAGATTGGCCATGATTTGAGGTTTGGTGCAAACCTGCTTAATAGGATGGTATAATGTGAGAAGTTGTTATCATGTTGATGAAGCCAAAACCCACATCACACTTATTATGCAATCATGTGAACTCCCCAAGCCCTAATTTTAACAAAGATGGACAAATCAAACTTTGGCATTGCTTTCATGGTGAGCTACTTGTTTTTTTATAGCTTTCCCTTTTTTCTTTAATTCAAAATTCTCCACATGTGATGCTTGAAATTCTTGTTCAATTTTAGCAAATTTTGGCAACTAAAATGCTTAATTTATCTTCAACTTCTTTGCTTATGTTTTGTGAATGGCTATTAGTCCTTCAATTCTGAAACTTTGTCTAAGAATTCCTTTGATTTACACTCATGACAAATGGCTGGACCCCTTTATTGCTTTTATCTATATTTCCAATGTAATATCCTTTTCTTATTTCATAGCAATGTGTTTTTCCAATTTTTTTAGTCTACCTTTGATCAAAACAACATTATCTAAAACATCTTTTGCTTAATACTATGTGTGTTGATAAAAAAAGTCTCAAGTTCCACACAATTGTCACTTCCTTCCTTTGCATGGCTTTCATGATGAACAACCATTTTTTATGCAATTGCCATACTTTCCCCAAGTTCAAAGCTCTTTACTTTAAAGAATGATGCCATAAATTCATGTTCATTGGCTTGTCTCATTGACTCAAAGCATTGAACTTCTAATTCAACTATTATTGCCTTCAAGGAATTAATTTGGGATTCAAATTCACTAACATACTTTCAAGATCATGCACATTTGCATCTATTGTTGTTGATGCAACATGATTTGTTTAATAGGAATCAAGTTATAAAAACAAAAACATGAAGTTCCTTATGCATTCAACCAGAGAAACTCTTAGTAATCATAATTTATAATCAAAGCACAATGGGTTCTAAATAGTTCATCAAAATTTGTAATCATGAGATGTAAACTAATTTTTCCCATGATATTAGAAATATAAGTCTTTTATTATATATAGTAGTAAGTTCATAATATAATATTTTTGCATACATAAATACTCCCAAAAATCAAGAAAATCAAAACATTAAAAAAGGACAACCAAAGGACCAAGTCCTCAAATAAGATTGTTTACCTAGACTTGCTTTAACTTTTCCTCCAACTTTGTCACTTTTCATACTAAATTTTGAATAATTGTGTCATGTTTTTGTAGACTACTTTCTAGCATTTTCACTTAAAGAAAACTTGTAAAAAGTTAATGTATAATGTTAGGACAAGAATGTTTTTGGGAATAATGTTAGGAATTTGAGTAGGTTAAACATACTAGATGTTTTAAGGAAGTTATGCCATGGATGCCTAGTCAAAACCCTAGCCATGGGTAACACAATTTAAAACTTAACCCCATTTTTTGTTTTACATAGACATTGAACCTACAATACTTAAATTTCCAACCCCGCCTATGTGTTTTTTGGTAGTTTTGAGCATACTTTATAACACATGTGGTGACTTCAATTCCATCAACTTGAAGCTACAATGTATGTAGTTTTTTTTCATCATATGTTGTAGTTTGATCTTCCTCTTTGGACCCTATCATCTTGTCACTTTCTAGGTTCCTTGACCTTGACCTTCAATTCATTTATCAATGTTTCACCTTCTTGCACTTTGGTTCCAATTTAAATGTTTGACTTTCATCTGTTGTGCCATTTGAAGTTAGCTTGCTTGCAAATTCATCTTTTTATGCCACTTTCAAGTTTGTTTCTAACTTTTGAACTTGGTTCCATATAACTTTTATTTGCTATAGATACATGCAAGATACAACAAATATACCTTTAAGTAATTAAAAATTTAGAGTTGTGAATTACCTTGATACCTAGCCCATCCTTCCATTCACATATCCAAGTATTCATATTAATATCCACAAATATGAAGCACATGAATCTCTTATTCAATATCCTTAAATATCATCATGCCTTGACCCATAATTTATTTCCATGATCTAATTAATTGCATTTACATTACAAACATGTCCTTAAAACCTAATATCGTTATTCAATCAAGCTAATGTGGATCAATCTTAGGCAAAATATATGTTGTTTGTTCACAATGTGTGAAGCAAGTCAAACCACCAATAAATATTTAGGTGGTTTGATATCTACAAATGTATATTTCTTCCCATTATTGATTCAAAGTCATGGTTTTGATGATTTTGAATTCAACAAATTTTCCTTTTAGTTAGGACTATGGTTGGTACTCTTCACCTACTTGGATTCCTTTTCCACAATTTCAACTTTTATTATTTGGATATATTCCCCTAAAGCATCTTTTGAAAGTTAAATGTGCAACTAATTTTTTCCCCCAATAAACCTAATTAAGGCAAATAATATTATTCTTAGGGTGTAAAGATATTTGGCCAACATAAACATAAAAATATTTTTGATTGCAAAATCCAAAACACAATCATTGTCCATAGTCAATAAATACCATCTCAACATTGAGAAAGAGAACAAGCAACTAAATGGAATATAACATCTCAACTACCATGATTTAATGACAAGTTGTCATTTAGGTTGCCATTCATTGAGTGCTACAAATAACTTCCTTTTCCAAAACCTTCACAAGATCTCAAGGGCAATTAGGCTCCATTGTTCTTAATGTCATAAAACAATGTGGCTAAAGTTTTACATGTGGAACCATAGTCATCAGACATTACAAACAAAATAATAGATTGAATGCATACTTGGAATGTATACTTGTAGATGACAAAAGCACCTACTGTAAACATAACCACACCACCCACCCAACTTAAAAATTTTGGTTCTCAATTTTACATGTACAGAATTTTTGATTTCCCAAAAGAATTCATTTGTTAATTGCACTAAACCAATCATTTGGATTTGATGAAAACATAATCACAATTGTTGTCAAATGTTAATTCAATGTAAACACATTTGTACACAAAGATAACAACTTACATAGATGTCATGTTTTCTCATGTAGAGGAGGTCATCACTTGAGTAATGACAATCATAGTTACACCATGTTTGTCATAATGACAATCTACACATTGACATTTTGTCCTCTTTTTGCACTCATCAATATATGTAGAGAAAAAAAAGGATTTTGATGCTACTTTCATTGTTTTACTTTCGACCAATGTTTTGAGTAGAAACATAAAACTAAACTCAACTACACATCTTAGTAATATAATAGTCATTGAACACATTTGAACCAATTGGAAAAACATAGACCCACAATTTTTTACAAATGAAAGGATGTGATTGTTCAAGCTATGAAATAACATTTATTTAGAAACATACAAATTTTCCATACGTTTCTAACTTTGTTATGCTATTACAGATTTCTTTAGGGAGGTTATTTACCTTTGAAAGGCTATTTCAAACATACTAATTAAACAAAGTAAAAAAAATGGCACATCAAGACCCAACTCATAATAAACCATGTTCAACATGAATGGAACTTAAACAAAATGATATGGTGGTTTTGTTTTTACTTTGTTTACTGTTTATAACTTAAACCCAACCACCTTATCATTTTCTTGTCATTAACTAGTGCATTTGAAACAATATGTCTCATGCAAACTTGAAGAAATTTCCCCTAAACAGTGAACATCTATAACAACCTTTGTATTAATGTCAAATCAACAAGAAAAAATGGGAATAGAAGTATTCTGAATTTCATACCAAGCAAGTAGAAAAATATATATGTCTTCAAATATATTATTGTTTTGTAGCTCCTTCATTTTGGCATAATGACCTAAATATGATATTTTAAAACCACTATGACCTTTGCATTCATTATAGTCAATTGACAATCTTTACAATTGATTCACCTCTAACTCACTTTTAACACTTGCTAATTTTTCATGTTGATGATTCAAACAACTCGTCATATGCCTCTTCATCACAATAACACATCATTTTTCAACTTGCACATGCATTCTTGTCAACTAACCAATCCATTCACAACCCATTCAATCAATGTGCTAGACACCCATTCCTACCACAAGTTATTCTAAAATCTCCATAAACACCCCAATATATATCTTTCTTATCAATTTACCTTCATATCTTACTTTCACAATTTCATTTTTTTTTATCTTTCAAAAATCCATGTTCTATTTTTGTTTCAAATGTCTAATATGAAATACCATTATTGTTTTCCATGTTAATTGCATAACAAAATGTTTACATACACAATGGTAAATGGGTCCATTCCATATTTGCTCGGTTATACACTATTTTTTTAATACAACAAGCTTCAAAAAAATAATGTATAATGGGAAGCTTATTAACTCTTCTAATTTAATTTTTCTCTTTGTGTTCCATTTATTTTCATCCTACCAAATGTTGTATACATTGACATATATTCAAATAGGAAGTGAAAGTTAAAATGGAATCCACTAGCAAGGACAAATTGGTGTGTAATAAGATATAATACAAACTTTAAATGATGTTAATTAAAGTGCAACCCATAATTTTAACCCTTAGGATTCTTAGAACCTTGAACCCTATTAATGTTTAAAGGGTGATTTAAATTAATGATAGTTTTTTTTTTTATTTTGTCATGAAATCTATTTTAAAAATTTTGAAAAATCATTGACATTGTGAAATCCATATCATATTTTGCAAATGCTCAACATGACCCCACCTAAAGTTGTAAACTATGGGGGCCATGTTCAAAAAATTAAAATAAGAACTCATTGAATCCACCCCCCCCAACCCAATTGACAAGAAACCAAAAATAGACCAACAAACCTACTATCTTATAGCCAATTGCACCTCTTGGATGTTTGCAACCACAAGGGATACAATATGCCTCAATGGAAACAAACCAATTTGTGGACAAATATGCTATTAAAAAAATGAAATTCCTAGAACAACACAACAAGATGTTGGCACTTGATATTGGTCTTTCCCACCCCTCCCAATTCATTTTAAAAATTATGTTCACACATAAAAATTCATTTTTGTTTGATTGTATTGTCAGTACATGGCATATGAAGTTGTTCATGGACACTTTGCATATCCCATATGTGGACATCAAAGATGAATTCACAATGTATGCGACCATGGGCTTGATCTGCAAGGTTGTGCCTGGCACCTTAACACCATATCAATTGGCATGGTTTTTCATTGAATTCAACATCATTGACGTTAGCATATGGTCAAACCTCTTTTTTGACCAAGTGAAACAATTGTTCAAAAATTTGCAAAATAATGATGGACAACCTACACAAGACAAAAGAAACTAATGGCCCAAACATTAGCATTGGTGACATCCCTCACCCAAACATGTAACCATCAACATAAAATGAATAGGGGAAAAATGTGTTCCACTAGTGAAACAACACCACCATGTATACATAATCATAGACATACCCATTGGCAAGATCTATGTTGAGCAAAACATTGACCATTGCATAGATTTCAAAAGCATTGCATGAGGCCACCATTTTGTATGGATTCAATGCAAAAAAAATTCAACCCTTTGAAAACCATTTCAAATTACATGTGATTTTTAGTAGCTTTCGTAAATATCTAGTTGATAGATTTGAACGTAAACACATAACCATGTTATAAACCACTAGACCTAAAGGCTACAATAACCTACAAGACACATCATTGGATCACAAGTACTAGCAATTCCATCAACAAAACATTTTGTGACAAATTTTGAAACATAAATATATCATGTAATTTTTTTTGTACATGGACAATTGAAATATGTGTATAGGTTATCATAAAAGAGATGAAAAGAACCATCATAAACATCAATGAAAAATTATTATAAATAATAACCATACATTTTAACCCAATTCAATAATTCATTAAAAATGGTAACAACCATCGTATGTTAATCCACACAATCAATCGGTTGAACTTTTGATATCGTGTCATTTGAGTGCAAAAACTCAAACATTTGCCCATTTTGAAACCAACTGCTTTTGCACCACTAGTGGTTGTTAGTTTGCTTTTGGCATTGTCCATTGAAGTTTTTCATTTATTTACAAATCATTCTTTTAAAGAAATATGTTTTGCACCAAAATCGCCATTGCTGATAGGAAGATTTTTTAAAAAATGATATTCCATATTCTTTTTGACTACATGAGATACATCCATGATTAACAATAACAATTACCATGATCAAAAAAACCCATTACAAAAATATTTGTATACTACACACTGCTAGTGCCTGGGTGAAACAACACCCATGCTAAGTCAATGATTGCAATCTACCAATTAAAGATTATCACTTTGTTGATACTATCTCAAATAAGAACACAATATTTTGCATAAAAATGCAATGTCAATATTATAATATCATTTCTCATCCATTTTTAACGATATACTCCATTAGTGGAGATGCTCTTACAATGAGCAAAAAGCACTGCCCAAAATTTCACGAGTATTTAGTAGTGTACCTTTTTAAGGAGGAACATTTCATTTTGAAATGTTTGTCCATACAAAGTTATCAAGGGAGGCAATTGCTTTATGCTCAGTAAGGCCCTCCGACAAGGCCATAACCAGAATGCAAGCACCACCTTGGCTGCTGCCTTGGGTGATAGCCTTATTCTAGTAACACCCTTGATCTCTTCCATTACCAATCACCTTATGGAACCGGAAGGAAACTTTTCTGGAAGGAGTCAAGACCTTACTTGAACCTTATTGAATCAAAAGGTAATTAAGCAGAAGGAACTTGCTCATGAAAGACCTTACACCTTTACTTGAACCTTATTAAATTGGAAGGTAATTAAGCAGAAGGAACTTGCTCATGGAAGACCTTACACCTTACTTGAACCTTATTGAACTGAAAGAAACCAATGGTTTTCTGTTTTGAAAAGAACCTTCGGTTTCAGTTCTGGACTTTTTTTCAGCAAAAATTGATGGAACCTCTGATACCAAAACAACAAACACACACACATCATGGTCTTATGATCAAAATCTTGCAGTACCCAAAAGTTTTGACATTAAGCTCTGTAGAACAAATGCGCGATCGAAATACCTCTTTCTCTGCAGTTCTATTGAGGGTACACTTTTTGAACAAAACTATTAATGAAAAGTCCATGACAGTAGAAACATTTATAATGCTAAAAAATCTAAGTAGGGAAGTGGGTTAGGCAAATACCTTGCTAATTGTTTATGCATACTTCAACTTGGACACCACCAGGTCAAAATAGGTACATCTCAACACTCACTTATGAGCGACTCCACTATTGTGATCACAACATGAACAATTTGTTGGTCGTGCTCAGAGGGATCACACTTCACATCCACATAGGATTTGCCATACAATTTATGTTAAAAGAGACTTCACATCCCTTCAGGATTTGCCATATAACTTTTGTTTGAACTGGGAAGCAATTTGTGGGTGACAGCTGAAGACCTAGCTGTACTCTTCAGGCTGCTCTTTCTGTCAAATTCATTTCGCACTGAAATTTGTAACCGTGTTCCACCATCTCTCTTAAGTTTGTTTGGACCTGCCACAGAGGGCACAACCATTATGCCATGAGCCACTCATTGTATAACATATTTCCTCCCTTTTTTCAACCACTTCATTTCATTCCAGTTGACATTCAAGACATAGTACAAATGCAAAAAAACTGGCTAGAGTCACTGTAGGAGCCCTCTGGGTCCAGCAAGTACGAGAACAAACTAGCTTCATTAGTTTTACTTGTGTCTATCACCAAAAGATGTTGTGGGAATATGTTGTAGCAGTCTAGATTATATGCTCTGCCAAGTCTAACCAAGGTTTGCATCCAAGATAATGAGATTCGATGTTTTGCAACCAAACATGAAGGTCAGTCATGCATACCCAAGTGGACTTGGAAGGCAATGTATTGTCTGCTGAAGGAACTGCATTGCTGGTCACCAGACACCTCAGTCTTTGAACAACTTGCTGAAGGCACATTCTCCACATTGTTCTCTGGCTGCAATGCACAAACATTTGGAAAACAACTCTGGTGTATTTGAATGGATATGGCTTCTATTTGCTTTGAACACAGGCTTTAAGCCAGTGTCTGCCCCACCTCCAGGGCAAGTCTCCTTTGCAGGGAGGAGAGGCAGGGCTGTAAAATTACATAGCATGAAGCATACTCATGCCCTGCTGACATGATCATCTAATCACGTCCTGGTGGGCTGTGAAGAGCATTACTGTTCTCAAGGTTGCCTGCATAAGTCCATGGTTTGGTGGCCTCTGAAGGAACCTTCACCAGCTTCAGTGACTCTTGTGCTCCCTTACAATCTAGTGATTCTTCACCAGTGTTCTGGGACAAGGCTTTGTCCAAAGAAGTGATTAGAGTTCTAGCCCCCTTTGTGTTCTCATGAGGTGGGCTGGATGTCACATTGGGTCTAGTAGGAGATGCACTAGGAGACAAAAAGGGAGTGGCATAAGGAGTGCTATGAGCTGTCAACTGTGTGTTGGAAGAACTGTCAGATCTATTGTGAGAAGGATGTGAGTTTGTAATGCAATCTCCTCCTGGTGTGACTGGTGGTAGTAGTGAGCGAACAACTTGGTCATCAGCATAGAGAACATCATCAACTCGTGCGATGATGTTGAAAGCCAAACTTTCAAGAACACGTGAATAACTCTCCAATATTGATTGGCCGATATCCTGCACCCAGTCCACAAAAGAGTTGTCACAGTCAAGGAAAAGCTATACATGTTGTAAGCATTTCTTGCAGCCTCATTCCTCTGGAAATGTACAGCTACAATTCACAGCTTGGTGAGTAACTCGCACAACTCCTCAGACATGCCTACCCTATTGAATTGGATTTTGTTGGTGTCCAATGTTGTCTGCGGCAGCCCTGGCACCCGCTGTTTCAGACCAACTAGCACACTCTCTGCTCTATCTGCTAGCAGCACCCTTCTATCCACATCACCCACAAACTCCCTGATCTTCCCCCAAGCTGCCTTTGGATTAAATTTTGTTTCCTTTCCCCATAGCTGTTCCTGTTTCAAGTGAGTCTGCTCTCTTATTATGAGCATTGCTGTCTCCAATTGGTTTGCCACATCCAGTATATTGTGCTCATCTGAAGTGTCCAGTGTGGATAGGAATACTTCAGCTGAGAAGTTGTCAGAAGCCATATTTCGGTACAGCAGATCCCCAATGCTTGACCTCTCATTCTGCACAATCAAGAAAGCATCAGACTCTATACCTTTAGATATGACAACATGTGAACACACATTGAATTATCTGCATAAGTATCAAGGAACCTCCATCTTATGATTTGAGTCAATATGGAAAGAAATTGCAAGATAAACTAATAAGGATAGAGAGATTCCACACCAAACATCAAGAGACCATAAGGTCTTCAGAAAACAAGTCATTGTTTACAGATACATCTTTCAATCACAAGATGGTTACCCAGAACAGAGAGATACAGTTGATGGTCACCTTGAGAATAGAGTTCAAATAGGTGTCAGGAACCTCCATATCAGACAAAACCTGGGTGTTGATTGCCATGGCTGCTTTCAAGATTTGACTGGTGGCATCCCTTTGGTGATGTAGTTTCTTCCTTGAGTCTTCACTCAGACCATTGACTGGTACCTTTGGAGTCGGCAACCACCATTTCTCTTCTTGTCGTTGAAGAAAGTCCCTTGAATCCAATTGGTTGTTTTTCGCACCCACTAAAATCTCATGGTCCACATACCAAAACTCTGTTTCATGGTAGCTGTCTAAGGAGTCCTGGCAAAAGCAGCGAGAATTGCTTTCTTAACAGATGCCATCCAGTGTAGGAAGTAAATTTGTCAAAAGCTTTTTATCTTCCTGCTAGGTGTGTTCAGCTTGATTGATACCATCATAATACACTTGAAACTTTAATGAAGTACTCAAGAAATAACTCAATCAAAGCACAAATTTACAGCAAAATTTTTGCAAAATTGAATTGTTCACGGACATACAAGCAGCAAGTTGTCCAGCTTCCGCAAAGCTGGCAAGTTCAAGTGAAGGTCTGACCGTGGCCTGCTGAGCATCACCTGAAACCAGCAACCATGAGCATTGTTGTAAGAATTTTGTATGACTTGGACCCCACCATATATCCTGCATCTTTTTTCCAGGGTGTCCTATGCACCTAGACAAAAACTGAAACATGAGAACTTACCAGATAGAAGAGCAAGGAAGAAAACAAAAGAAACTAAGTCATCCTCACCTCCAAAGTACTACCATCAGGAAATCTTTGCCTTGTAGGAACCAGCTCCACAATGTAATCACTGACAGAGAGAAGCCATTCCATTTCTCTCTGCCACATTACACGTCGCTCTGAAGCAAGTGGCTCTAATCTCCAGAGCTGCCCAAAGACAGAAGCTGCATCCACATCAAGAATGGGTATCACATACTGACAGGTAAAGAAGGTCGCACAGATATACAAGTGCACAAATGAGCAACTATAGACACAACACTCACAACACTCCAGGTGCTATCATCAAAGAAGATGTGTCATGACAGCTCATGATGTATCTACCACAGTCATGATGTATACCTGAGAGGTTAGTGATGGCATTTGAGATGGCCATTGCTGTACAGACACCCTTCGCCCCACCTGACATATCTTCTCCCAACAACAGCTTTGCAAACTTCTCTTTCATCATCTCCACCTCTGTGCCAGATGTAAAAACAAAGGTCCCATAAATACTAGACTATGCAGCAGAAAGGTACATGGGATGTACACATGCAAATCCAACTTGCAAAGAGAGGAACAAGATCAGCAAGAGTGGTTCAACAGTTTTGGTGCACTATTTGGAAAAGCAGATAAAAACCAGAAGTCAAATGCCTAATGAAGAATTTTCTAGAGATTGTTGTGGTGCAAACCATGACATGACACTGTTTGTAAACACACTTCCAAAAAGTGTCTCATATAATTGAAGAGGAAATGCATAGGAACAACAGAGTTTCACAAAATGCCCAAAATGAAAAAAAGGTTGTTATACACAAGTAGAAGTCACCTGCAAGTTCTGTATCTCTCCTGTCCCTTTTCTCTTCCCACATGTAAGTGTGTCTTGCGCTTGTTCCATTGGATGAAGCAGGTGAAGGGTCCACTTTGGCCAAAGGCCACCCAAGTGATGAAGAAGAACCTCGTGAACTGCTGCCCACATGATCTTCTCCACGTAAGGTACTGAAGCTCAGAGCTCCATCCCCTAACAAATCTAAGCTGAGACCATCCATACTCAGGCCTGAGCTTGCAGCATCCATACTGAACTCGTATCTATCTTCTGAACTTGCTGCTGCATCAATCAAATCTCGCTCTGATCCACTTCGAGACCGCACACACATGTGTTTGATTCTTGCCAGAAAATCTGAATTTCCCACACACCCAAAAACACACACACACCATGACAATTAAAGCTAGCTAGAATCAGTACCCATTGGTACTGCCATCATTAACATCACCTGCAACCCAGGATCTTCAGTTCAAAGATCACTGCTTAACCCAATTGCTGGAGGAAAACATTGAGCTACCAAAAAGGAAGGAACAAGTAGGGTTTAGTGAAGAGCAAGCACAGTTTGAGGGGGAACCTACAGAAATCAGCGCAGCAGGTGATTGCCATGTTGGCAGGAGTACCACAGACACGAGGAGGAGGAGTTTGCGGATGATGATGATGGTGAGGAGGTGATGGTGATGACAAACGGTGCCATACTCGCAGTCCTTTTGTGCACGAGAAAAGTCGGAAGAGGCGCATCAAAGAAGAACTGCCGAAAAAGGGAGGAGGGCCTCTTCCTCCTCCTCCTCTTCGTTCTCCTCCTGCTCCTCCTCCTCGCCATCTTAGACGTGTGCCACGCACTACGGCTATGCCACCATCGCGTTCTTCCGAGGCTCCCTGGTCCATGTCCCCGAGCTGCCCTAACTACTTCCCCTTTCTACTTCCTGCTGACCCATCCATGGAATACCCTTCTCCTCTTCTCCTTCTTCTTCTCTCTACCTACCCCTTCCTCCCCATGCAACAACCACTTCGACCACAGAAGAGAGTACAAAAGAGAGTAGAATTCTCCAGTCGGCTGGCACCATCTTTATCAGCGACCACTCTACTCTTGTACAAGCTTTTTCTTCTTTCTTGCATCTACAGAAGAAGAAGAACAACAACAACAACAGCAATAACAACAGTAACTGAATCCATTTGCAAAACACAACAGTTGTGTTTGTGATTTCATCTGCTGAGCAGCTCAACTCAGCTCAGCTCAGCTCCTGCCCTGCGCAACAGTAGTAGTGTTTGGATCCATCCGTTTTACCACTAGCTAGCTACTATTTGATCATTTGTTTGCTTTTGTTGTTGTTGGGTTGCATTTGCTGCTGCTGCTGCTGTTGCTTCTTGACAAGGTTTGATCCGTCCCGCTCCTAATTGAGTGAGCTTGTTGCGCAGGACTTGCTCATCCAGAGAGCAGATGCACGAGTGCTGCAGCAGCAGAGCAAGCAAGCAAGCAAGGCGTGTGCGTTTGGTTGTTTACTTGCTAGCTTGATGTTCAGGTTCATGACCGTCTTGCAAAACAGGTTGCGGGTTCAATTCCCACCAGAACCGCATATAATTATGAATAAAAATAAGCCTTGAAAAAAAATCCAGCAAGCTAGGAAAAAAATCAAATCTGTTTAATATTTTATTCTGCATCCTAAAACTCCAACCCCCAAAATTCCAATGCTTTGTTGGGTGAACCAGCACCCAACACCTACTTTGATTACCATGGTGAAAATCCCCAAAATTCAATTCAATTATTTCCTAATATAATTACAAATATCCCATGCTTGGATTGGACTAAATTAGGGTCTCTGAGTTCAAATCTAACTAATTTTTTTTTGGGGCTTATTAATATGGCCACTAAGAGGCCTCACTCCAAAAGGTCAAGGTTACCAACATAACTAACCAACCAACATAGGTGCTGGTTCACCCTGGCCAATCACCACCTACATAGTACACTATTTAGTATACCTAGTGTGACTCAATTTAATTAGTTGTTGTGAACCCCTTCAAAGTTTTTCCAAAAAAAATTCCCCTTTTGTAATGGGCATCTTTGATTGGCCCATATGCAAAAAAATCATTAATGAAGCTTTGAAAAGCCCCAAACTACATAGGTACATTGTAATCACTTGATTTTGGGTTGTTTAGGTTTATTGCTTACAAGAGAGGAACTTTAGGCAAAGCATATGGGATAAAATGTGGTGCTATTGGGAACACGTTGCAGAACACATTGGGAACTTGATGGAAACACATCCAGAAGTTGATAGGAAAACATTGAAAACAACAAAAATTCGACACACTCACTACTACGCTACTCTCCCCCCCCAAAAGGGAATAAATTGGGTCCCTTGGGGTGCATCCTGGCTCACCTCATTGGCTATCGAGAATTTCTATGCCCATTGCCTAGAAATGATATCATTTTTGGCCTTGGCCTTGGTTCATGCAATAATATAATCTTCAAAAAAAATCCTCCAAAAGAAACCAAAAATCTTTCAAGATATTATAACTCTAGAACTAATCTCAAGTTTCAACACAAGCCAAAATACCATCTTTCAAAAATCCTCATATAAAAATAGACCTATTACCTAGGGCCTAAAATCCCTTAAGCTACTACTATACTCTATAATGAATTTCAACACAAACTGTTGTTAAAAATAAATAAAAATTATATATATATTATTTATTTAATTATTTATTTATTTGCTTCTAGTCATTATAAAATTTCATCCTAGAATGATTTGAATGCCTTCAAAACATTATGAACATTCCATCCTAAAAAGATTTTGGTTGATTCTAAACATTCCATCCTCAAAACATTGCTTCTAAAATTACCATAGTACCTTGGCCACTTTTGACACATGTTTCTCAAATAAACTAATTAATTTTGAGGTTTCCATTTTGACAAATTATATATTCCCAAATATTCCATCAAATTCTTTTACTTTCCTTCTAAAGAAAATATATATTTTTAAATTCAACATTTCTGAAAATAATATAATTAGTGTTAAACTCACCCAGGTATTACAATATAAATATGCCAAACTAGAGTTTTTTTAGTTGCTTAGAAACATTACCTATACACATCTTGTGTTAAAAGATTTTGGTTGCTTCTAAACATTATAAATATACCATGCAAAATATCTTTTTGGATTACTTCTAAATATTGCAATTTTTTTATCTTTTTTTTTTTTTTTTGTTTTTCTTATAAACTTTACATTTACCCCCTTTTAAAAAAAAATTGGTTGCATCAAAACATTGTAAATATCCCAACACAAGACTAAATCAGGTCTCCCTTACTTGAGGTAGGGTAACCCTTACTTGAGGTTCGGTTTAGGGGAAACATCAATTGATGATACTTTCACCCCAACCGCACTAACCACAAATGCCTAAATGGCACCACCACTTGGATCTGAATCCTTCGTCTTGGCTTGCTTAGGGTAAACATGTGCCCTATTGAACATCACCCAATAATCAAACATTGATCCAATGTAGGTTAGCCCTAGTCAATAGTCGAAGGGCTTTCGAGTTAGCGTTTAAAAAAGTTCGTGTCACCAAGCACCTTGTCTTCTAAAATGATGTTTAGTGAATTTGTGTGACCCACACATAATGTTGCTTTTGTGTGCAGTTATGGGTGTGAAAAAATGACAAAATTAATAAATTTTGACTTGTTTACATGTGTTGAGTGATGGGGAAAATATGGGCACATTTTCATGCGCATAATTGAAAGTAACAAGATGAAAAATATTAATGTCAAGTTTTCTTTGTTTGGTTATGCATGTGTTTAGGATTGGTTCAACAAAAATTCTCAAATGTTTTTTCAAAGGCAATGTTTGGTTAAGGGGCGGATTGGATTGATTTTCACAAAATAACACCAGGACAAACAAAGAGAATGTTTGGTTATGAGGGTTTGTTTGTTAGATTAATGAGTATGCAATTGTTCATAAATAAGTCCTAAATCTTAAGAAGGATACAATGCACCAAGATTACCAAGGACATCATAATTTGAGTCTTCCAAAGAAGCTCATTATTAAACCTCCAAAGGTTTATGCCTCATAATTCTTATTAAGCTTCTGCAATTTGCATTCCCTCAAAAAAAAACCCCAACACTAGAACAAGTTTAAACATAAGCAAAGTTCAACTTAAAAGTGTAGCTCATTGTTACTATGAGTCCTTTTCCTCAAGTATGTCGTCTTTACGAGTTGTAGTAAAAGAACAATTTCAACTTTGCTTAAAATTTTTAAGTCCTACTATTGAAGTGTCAATATTTATACTAAACTTAGTCACAATTTAGATCTACCAATAGAAGTAGAACATGTAGAAAAATAAAGGTCAAGCCTGAAGCTTTTCCTATTAAAAAACAAGTCTTAAAAAGAAAATGTAGAAAGAAAATGAAGAACAAATAAGTTCTAAGGTAGATGTGCAAAAAATTACATTACAAGTGAAAATAAAACAAGTAGATGATTAATTGCTTAATTCAAAAATAGATTTGTAGCAAAAAGATCTCAAGATAAAACATGTAAAAATTAGATCACCATTAGAATTTGAGACAAAAATCATAAATCATATTTACAACCAAAGGTTTTGAAAGTATTTGGATTATGGTTAGATCCAATAATCTATAGTTTGAAATGTTGAATCAAAGATATTCAAGAGAACAATGAATCAATTAGGTCATATTAATCGCTTGTATATATTTCTTCCCACAAAATGCACATTAATAAAAGATGTTAATTTAATGTCGAATTTTTTTGTATATTTCTATACTTTCATTTACACTATTTGAACATGTAATAAATACATTTCCAAAGTTATTAGGCATTTTTTTCGATTCTCGAGATGCATATAAGAAAAAAAAAAAACATACCATTAGTTGGGCCAAAATGCACACTACCAAGTTCCTAGAGTCTAAGACCCAAAAAACATCAACAATCATGTATTTAAATGTGCCTCAAAAGGTGACAAACAACATGCTAGACCAACAAGCAATGGACAAGAAAAAATATGTTTTATTGGTTCAAATGAAAACACCCAAAAAAACAACATTCAACAACTAAAAAGACTAGAAATTTGCAAAGCACAAGGACTAACACCAATTCACACCTTTATGATAAATAGGTAAATTAGGTTCTAAATGACTAGCTTGGTGTTAGGGGGACTTAATACTAGAGTCCTTAACACCAAATGTGAATGCACCCTAAGTGGCTTTTGTGCCAAACCTAATGATATTTTATTCATCATGGAGTTGAACATTAACTGTAGGTAGAGTAGGTAGTAACCTAATGACTTGAACAGGGTTCACACCAGAAAACCCCAAGGTAAGTGGGTAACTGAAGCACATAGGTGGCATCCTAGGTGGCACACACCTGTGCATTAGGCACGGGGTTCACACTAGTATATATATATATATAAAACTATGGTTTTCCAAAATTGGAAAAATCAAATAACTACCTTAATGAGCTACAGCTGGTTTTGGCTGGTTCTTTTGATGAGAACCACCACCAATTCCTTTTGAGGCTTTTTTGAAAAAACAAGCAAAACTGACACTTGTTTGATACTACTGATGCTTTTTTTTCTTTTTTTTTTTCAAATTTTTTTTTCAAAAAAACTGGAACCAAGGATTCTTGTCTGATTCTGAAATATTAAAAACCAAACTGGAACTGACAATAACTCTGAACTTTGAACCCTAAACCCTAAACCAAAACTGGCAGTTTACTTACTATCAAAACCAAATACCCCCATTCAGCAACTGGTGCAAACCCACCAGTGTTGACAGGTTCCTTGAATTTTAACAAGTTCATGTCAGGTTCTAGGATCTCTTCTGGACTGGAGGGTTTTAAGTCTCCTTGGAACTGGCATTTTTTCATTGAAATGTAATCGAAGAATCAGCTTATTTTTTCTAAATTGAATTAGAACTTAATTGAGAGCAACCCAGTTTTTTTTTTTTAAAGTTCAGATTTTTTAGGTTATAAATATAATTTTATTGAAAACTATATATATATATATAAACTTGGCTCCATACAAGTTATTGCATAACTTGATTGGTTGTCATAATCAATATTATATAAATTTATTCTTGGAGTGTGTGCATTAATTATATATATATATACAGTTTAGTTGCGTGTAATGGAGAAGAAACCAGACCTTGTCTTAAACTGGACCAATTATTTTATTTTTTGATGAAAATTACAAGAATTCAAGGTTTTAAAAATTCAAAAAACCAATCTTAAAAATCAGATCAAATATTTTATCACAAAAAAAAAGAAAAAAAAGGAAAAAAAAAAACCAAGACCAAAGGTTCCTTTTGAAATCAAGGACCAGACACCAGCCATAAATCTGAATCTGATAATTATTTTAAGCTTTTTGTACAACCACTTTCTGAACTAAGAGTCAATTCCTGAAGAGTCATGCAGGCTCTACACAGTGCACACTGATGACGCCTGTAGAGTTCCAAGGAAGGAAGGGGGTGTGTTTTTTAATGTTCTGCACTCCTACTGGTTGGGAAATCCTTTTGAAGAATGAAGCCAAAAAACAAATTTGAAAGAATTGGGCTCAGAACATTACCTGATGAAGTTCCATCAACCTCTCATCAAATAAAAATCTTAAACCCTAAACCCTAAACCAAGATAATAAAGATAATATGGTTTTGACCTAAACCCTAAAACCTAAACCAAATTTGAAGAAACAGGTTCAGAGTGATTGTTGTTGGGTTACTTAATTTTAAAAATAATCTCCCCTTCCATGTGTGTGTATATATATATATATATATATAGGGATTAGGGTTTAGGTTTAGGGTTTACATATATATAGAGGGTAGAACAAACCCCACAAAAACCTCGCAAGACTCGGTCTCTCTTTCAGTGGACATAAAAGATGTTCCAAAATTAAGTGACATGATTTTATTTTTCCATGTGTCTTTTATTGAGTGCAATTGCTTCTATTAGTGGCTTTTCTTAAAAGTTCTAGATTTGATTTTCTATTCAAATAAAGGGGAGAAAAATTATATATATCTTATCAAATATTTTGTTATCTTTTACAATTGATTATTCTTTTAGATTTTAGTTATTAACTCCATTTTTCAAATGTGTTCAAAATGTGGAAAAGCCTAAATTGGAAATTTGATAGTTTTATTATGCATCTGTAGGTAATGTATTAATATATTATATGGGCTTTTGTTCTACTAAGAAATTAAATAT